>ENA-OURU01001083-OURU01001083.1-human-gut-metagenome-genome-assembly--contig:-NODE-1083-length-37168-cov-7.795436_pt1 | contig 37168 bp, 40 predicted proteins | sample MGYA00242137_ERZ509064 | MGnify/ENA primary metagenome ERZ509064 (study PRJEB26280, sample SAMEA2338777) | human gut metagenome | biome: human gut; feature: human-associated habitat; material: faeces...
TGGATGCCAGTTCTCTGAGAGGCATTGCAATGTCTGAAATAGCAGTTTTTGATCAGGAAATTTTAAATATATTAAAAAATAATGATATGAAAAAAAATATATTATTGAAAATTAAAGAACAAAAATCTAATCATTGTGATTTGTGTTTTGCTCCAGAGGAAAAAGTTTGGGAAATGGTTGATTCTGAAAAGGGAACAATAATATTTAATAGTTCTTCTCGCAAAGATGTACTTCATAGTAAACTATTAAAAGGAAAAGAACAATATAAGAAAGAATATTGTGAAATAAGAGATAATTATCATAATGAGCTTTTATTAATTAGAAACAAATTGGCTCATCAAATTACAGATTTTTTATCAAAAGAGGAAAAAATTTTATTTCGAAAAAATTTAATCAAATTTAGAGATATTTTTAATAAACTGAAAGATGAGTTATGCCCAAAGCTGTAATTTTTGATATAGATGGAACTCTTGCAAATAATGATGAACGGCAAAAAATCTTAAAAGATAATGTTCATAACTGGCAGAATTTTTTTAATGAAATGGGAAATGATACTGTAAACAAAGCTATTAGCGAAATATATGATATTATCAAAAAGACAAAAAAATATAAAATGCTTATTGTTACAGGAAGACCTGAAACGTATAGAAAGATAACAGAGCAATGGTTGATTTGGAATCGTATTGAATATGATAACCTTTATATGCGTTCTGAAAATGATTGTCGTTCAGATGTAGATGTGAAAAGAGAAATTTTACAAAAAATAAGGGAACAATATGATGTTTCTTTTGTTTTTGATGACAGGAGAAGTGTCGTACAAATGTGGAGAGAAGAAGGATTGGTTTGTTTTCAATGTTTTGATCATGATTATTAAATCCTGTCGCGACAAAAACAGACAAGACAAAAACTGAAAAATAGTTTATAAAAATAGCTATAATCGGGAACGAGTTGTATTTAAGGCTTGTTCCTTTTTTTTATTTTCGGTCTGCAGATTAAATTCTGCGGGCTTTTTTTATGAAGGAAAAACTATGAAAAAGACGGCAGAGTTTGTTTCTCTCGGGCATCCGGATAAAACAGCAGATTATATTTCATCATACATTTTGGATCGCCTGCTGGCTCAAGATAAGAATGTCCGCTATGCGGTGGAGGCTTTGCTTAAAGACAATACTGTAGTTTTAGGCGGAGAAGTCTCCGGAAATGTCGATTTGTCAGAGGTTAAAGAGTTTGTCAAAGATGCTTTGCGAGATATTGGTTATGATGAGAACTATGCAGCGCGCTGGGGAAAATATGCGATTGATGTACGTAAAGTCGAAATTATTAACCTTATTGGGCAACAATCAGCAGACATAAAACAAGGCATTGAACAGAACGGCTGGGGTGATCAAGGTATATTTGTTGGTTATGCTTGCCAAGGGGAAGATTTTATCAGTCGTGAGATGTTTTTAGCTCGCAAGTTAAATAGAGCTTTGTATCAAAAAGCTCGTCAAAGTAAAAATCTTGGGATTGATATTAAAACTCAGATAACCTTGGATGCCTGTGGTAACGTGGAAACAGCTATTGCTGCCGTTCCAATGTTAGAATATGAAGATCTGACGGATTTTATTATTGAAACGCTAAATGAAAAGCCAAAAAATACCATTATTAACGGCACCGGAACTTATCAATATCATTCCTCAATAGCAGATTGTGGTGTTACCGGCCGAAAACTTGCTTGCGATTTTTATGGCGTAACTTGCCCAATTGGCGGTGGTAGCCCTTGGGCCAAAGATGCCAGTAAAGCTGATGTTAGCCTAAACATCTATACTCGCAAGCTAGCCTTGAGATATTTGGAAGATAATGATGAATGCTTTGTTTATTTGTCATCTTGTATTGGAAAGTCAGAACTTCCAAGTGCTGAAGTTAAAACCATTAAGGAAGGTATAATACAAACCACAACACTTTCAATCACTCAAACCCCAGCCGAAATTATATCAGAATTAGGCCTAAACCAGCCCATCTTTGCAAAGTTATGTAGAAATGGTCTCGTATATCGAACGGGTCCTTCCTGTGATTAAAGCTTATGCGGGGGCGCAAGCCGCGGCATTTTTCTAGCAAAACAAAAATTTTTTGGCTGGTCACTGGTCACCTATAAATCACAAAATATCAATAAGTTATGAAATCTGGCTGGTCACTTTGACTGGTCATCCTTCGGTCGCTTCGGTTACTGGTCAGTTGACTGGTCACTTGAAGCGATTTTTTATCTGTCTCATGGAGAAAATCATGGAGTTTTTAGAGAATTATCCCACCGATAAGCTCATTCCTTATGCACGCAATTCTCGCACGCATAATGATGAGCAAATCGCTCAAATTGTCGCCAGCATCAAGGAATTTGGTTTCACAAATCCGATTTTAATCGGAGGTGATGATGTTATTATTGCCGGACATGGGCGACTTTTGGCTGCACAGCGTATGGGGTTAAAAGAAGTTCCGGTTATTCGTCTGCCTCATTTAAGTGAAACCCAACGTAAAGCCTTAGTTATTGCCGATAACAAAATTGCGCTTAATGCCGGTTGGGATGAGGAAATGCTAGCTCTGGAAATGAAAGAACTCTCCGAGCTTGATTTTGATTTGGATATTTTAGGATTTTCAGAGGAAGAACTCAAAGAGTTAGACGCATTCGGTGAGCCTGATCCAGAACCGCAAATAGAAGAAGATGAAATTCCCGAACTTCCAACGGAAGCCATAACAAAGCCAGGAGATATCTGGATTCTAGGAAATCATAGATTGCTTTGCGGAGATACAACACTGATAGATGATGTTCAGAAACTTATGCAAAATGATGTCGCAGATATGATTTTTACTGATCCGCCGTATAATGTGAATTATGGTTCCACCATGAAAGACAGCATCCGTTATCATGCCGGCTCATTAGGTGGTCGTAAGATAATGAACGATAATTTAGGAGACGAATTTGCCCAATTTCTGACCGATGCCTTATCTAATCTGATGATGTATTGTCAAGGCGCTGCCTATGTTTGCATGAGTTCAAGCGAGCTACATACTCTTTACAATTCATTTATCAATGCCGGAGGTAAGTGGTCAACTTTTATTATCTGGGCAAAAAACACTTTTACCTTAGGCCGAGCGGATTATCAACGGCAGTATGAGCCGATTTTATATGGTTGGCGGGCTGATAATAAGCATTATTGGTGTGGAGATCGCAATCAATCAGATGTTTGGGAATATAATAAACCGGTTAAGAATGATTTGCACCCGACAATGAAACCGGTTGAGCTTGTGGAAAGAGCCATAAACAACAGCTCAAAACCCGGAGATGTGGTTTTAGACGGCTTTGGCGGTTCCGGCTCAACTCTTATCGCAGCCGAAAAGACCGGTCGAAAGGCTAGACTTATAGAGCTTGATCCTAAGTTTTGTGATGTGATTGTAAAGCGTTGGGAAGAATATAGCGGAAATAAAGCTCAATTACTTGAAAATCAAGCAGAATTAACTGGACTTCCAGCCCAAGAAGAGCGTCCATTGAACAAACAATGAAGCGCAAGGAGAGAAAAATGTCTGATGTAAAATATCCCGAAATTACGGTTCAACTCGTTGGCCAAGATGGAAATGCTTTTAATTTACTGGGACTTTGCTTACGAGCCATGAGACGAGCAAATTTATCCAAAGAAGAACAAGATGCTTTTTATAAAGAAGCAACAAGTAGTGATTATAACCATCTGTTAGCAACATGTTCGGAATGGTTTAATATTGAATAATTATTGATTTTCAATGCGTTATTTACTGGACTTGTGTGTCAATAAGAGCGTTACTGTAGTTATAGAGAAAAAGATAAGGAGATTCAAAATGTTAAGACATAACGATGTTTTTATAATCGACATACAAGAGCAAGGTATTGAAGCAAAAGACAAAGATATTTTACTAGAGAGTTTTGAGGGATTGATGTGTAATATCAGCTCTTTGGTTAAAAAAGCCGAATACGATGTTGATGAATTTGCTTGGGCCGGACAGCATACCGAAGGTTATAGCCTCATTATGGAACGCCTGCTTAAAGAAAAGAGACTAGAACAATGGCGTGCAACCTTTATCAAAGATGGCACAGTTAAAATGATAGCTCTCGGCCAAGTAGAGTGTTAAAATTTAGGTATATCCCAATCTCTGCTTTTAATTTTTCCTGTTTGATAGAATTCAGTAATAAGATTGATGAATTCCTTAAAATCAGGATTTTCCTTAACTATTCTATCTATCATATCCCAATCAAGAGAAGATTTTTCTTGGGCAGGAATTAATATCAGACTTTCAGTCGGATTATCAATGTCTAATTTAATAAGTCCTATTTGATGTCTACTACATAATATACGTAATTCAGCCATTGCCTTATCGTCGACATCTTGAGCAACTAGGTAAGAATAATTAGCCCAACTTGAATTAGATACCGTTTGGAAAAAATATTCTCTTACGTTAGAAAGGTTAATTTTTATCTTAACTTCAAAAGACCACAACGAGGTTTTGTCGAAAGCATGTTTATTGGCACAAGAAATAGATTCATTTGACCAATTTTCAGATAAATTTTTCAATCCAACAATATCTGGATGTAACCATTTATTGCCGTTTGCTCCCTTTGTGTTTGATGATTTTTTTTCATCTATTCGTTTTGGATAAATATGAAATTCATTGTATATGTATTGGCAAAGTAAAGGATAAGAGAGATGTTCTGGTTGCTCATTGTGGCGTGTAGTCTGCTCGGCTTCACTAATTTCTTCAGCATCGGTCTTTTCAGAGTAGTAATATTTTCTAGGTCTATCTGCTGTTGTTTTAATGTTAGAAGCCATAACGCTACGAAAAGTTCTAGCGCTGATTTCTCTTGCGATTTGTTTTAGAAGTTCTTCCTTAGTATCGATATGAGTACGCTTCATTTTAGCTAAACATTCATCTTTTTTAGCATCAAAAACTAAGGAAGCAAGTTCATTTGATGTAAATTTTTTTTCAACATTTTGCTTCAAAATTTCAACAACGGTTTTGCTTAAATCAAGAGCCATCTGACTTCTCCAAATTATCATTAATTTCATACATTCTATAAATACAGGGTTTAAAATTTAGTAAAGTAGGTCAAAACATGGGGCAGAAAGTATCAATGCGTGAATATGCCAAGATTCGCGGTGTTCACCTTAATGCGGTACAAACGGCGGTAAAGAGCGGACGCATTCATAAAACGACAGACGGCAAGATAGATGTTGAAAAAGCCAATCAAGAATGGTTGCAAAATACTGATCCGAGCAAATCTCGGCATCCGGAAAGTTTTTTTGAACATGAAAATGAGAATACTAAGGTTAGTCCTTCAAGCTTCCAACAAGCCAAAACTGCAGATGTTTACTATCGCGCCATGATTGCTAAGGCCAAACTTAAAAAAATGACAGGAGAAACGATTGACCGTAAGAAAGCCGGAATGCATGCTTTTAACCTCGGACGGTCTTTGCGTGATTTGTTTGTTTCTTTTCCAACCCGTTACGGAGCTCTTATTGCCGCCGATTTAGAAACTGATGAACACAAAACTGTGGTGGTGTTAGATGAGTATGTCCGAAAACTCTTATCCGAAAGCAAAGAACTTATTGAACGAGAGCTTTGATGTTGAAGCTTTTATAGAAGAAGAGTTTTTCAAAGGCGTAGAGCCGGATTCTTATATGTCGGTTTCGGAATGGGCAGATAAATACCGAATGTTATCGTCAAAATCTGCTTCTGAGCCAGGACGTTGGCGAACCGCACGCACACCTTATTTGAAAGAGATTATGGATTGTTTATCTCCTAAAAGCCCGGTACAAAAGGTTGTTTTTATGAAAGGCGCACAAATTGGCGGAACAGAGTGCGGTAACAACTGGCTTGGATATATTATGCATAAAGCGCCTGGACCGATAATGGCTGTCTCCCCAACTGTGGAAATGGCCAAACGTAATTCTCGTCAAAGAATAGACCCGTTGATTGAAGATTGTCCGGCCCTTAGAAATTTGGTGAGTTCGCCTCGTTCACGAGACAAGGGTAATACGATGCTTTCCAAAGATTTTCAAGGCGGCGTATTGGTTATGACCGGAGCTAACTCTGCCGTCGGTTTGCGTTCTATGCCGGTGCGTTACCTATTTATGGATGAAGTTGATGGTTATCCTCAAGACATTGACGGAGAAGGCGATCCGATTTTGTTGGCAGAGCGCAGAACCGCAACCTTTAACAAAAGAAAAAAGATTTTTTTAGTCTCAACACCGACGATTAAAGGCTTGTCTAATATAGAGCGCGAGTTTGAAAACTCGGACAAACGTTACTTTTTTGTGCCTTGTCCGTTTTGTGGAGAGTTTCAGAAATTAGAATGGGGGCAAATTCGTGCAGAGAACGGCAAAGCGGAATATGAATGCTGCCATTGTCACAAATTGATTGGCGAGCATTATAAAACGCAAATGCTGGCTCAAGGACAATGGCGAGCAACAGCGAAATTTGACGGTATAACTGCAGGTTTCCATTTATCTTCGCTTTATTCTCCGGTGGGATGGCTTTCTTGGCAAGAATGTGTAGATATTTATGAGAAAACAAAGAAAAATCCTAGTCTCATCCAAGGTTTCCAAAATACTATTTTAGGTGAAACCTACGAACAAGAAAGTGAAGCCCCAGAATGGCAACGACTTTATGAAACCAGAGAAACTTATCCGATTGGCACGATTCCTTACGGAGGATTGTTTTTAACGGCTGGTGTTGATATTCAAAAGGACCGTATGGAATGTGAAGTTGTTGCTTGGGGAAGGCAAAAACAAAGCTGGTCAGTTGAATATTTTGTTTTGGACGGAGATACGGCACATCTGGATGTCTGGCATAAACTTGAGCAAGTCCTGATGAAAGATTATCCTCATGCAAGTGGTATTAGCATGCCTATTCGGGTTATGTGTGTGGATTCTGGCTATGCAACCCAAGATGTCTATGGTTTTGTCAGCAAATTTAGTCAGGCAGTTTGGGGCGGTAGTGGAGCCAGAGCCAGTCAACCGCATACAGTGGTTGCAATCAAAGGCCAAAGCCGAGATACAGCCATGATTCTTTCAACTTCAAAGGCCGATACAAAAAAGAAAGGCTTAAAAGTTTGGAATGTTTCCGGTCCGGTAATTAAAACGGAGCTTTATCGTTGGCTAAAAACTGAGCGTGTTGGTGAAGATGCCTCACAGTTTGGCCAATGTCATTTTCCGCAATATGGAGAGGAATATTTCAAACAATTAACGGCTGAAAGGCAAATTGTAAAAATAAGTAATGGCTATCCAAAACCTGTTTGGGAAAAGGACCCAACCAGACGAAATGAGGCATTGGACTGCCGAGTTTATGCCCGAGCCGGTGCCGCAATTTATGGACTTGACCGTATGAGCGAAAAGGCTTGGCAAGAATTAGAGGCTTTAATTCCGGCAACACCTGAAGCTAAGCCCAAAAGAAAACCGGCAAAATTTATTCAAATGAAAGCAACAAAGGTAGATAACCCATGGCTATAGATAAAGAAACGTTAAAAATCAGATTGACTGAAGCTGAAGAGGCTTATCATAAACTTATGATTGGTGCTAAAGAGGTTTCGGTTAATGTTGGAAATTTTGGCTCTGTTAGCTATAATCAAATGAATAGAGCCGAATTGGCCGCTTATATATCGAACCTCAAATCCCAGTTAGCTATAGCTGAAGGAAAGTCATTCGGCAAAAGAAGAATTATGAAAGTAGCATTTTAATGTCAGAAACATCACACAAAGCAGCATCACATACTTTGCGCGAAATTGCCTCATGGCAACCGGGACGAGGTTCGGCAGATAGCGATTTGTTGCCGGAACTCTCAACCATGGTGGCTCGTTCACGTGATTTATCAAGAAATCATGGAATTGCCGCCGGTGCCATGCAAACCTTAACCGATAATATTGTTGGTACGGGTTTTCGCTTATCGGTTAAGCCAGATTATAAAGTACTCGGCAAAAGCAAAGAGTGGGAGGAAGAATGGCAGGTGAAAGTCGAAGGATTATGGCGCTCTTGGGCCGAAAGTTTTAATTGTGATGCCGGCAGAAGCCTTAATTTTCATGGCTTGACCACGCAAATATTCAAATCTTGTCTTATCAATGGAGAGGCTTTAGCCTTGGCCTTGTGGTTGCCGGACAGAGATTTTGCGACCACCTTGCAGTTGATAGAACCGGATAGATTATCTAATCCGCAGAATGGCTGTGACAGTAAAAATATGCGCGGTGGTGTTGAGATTGATAAGTTTGGCGCACCGATTGCCTACCATATCCAAACCGAACATCCGGGAGATTATTGGAGTAAAACGCCAATCTGGCAGAGGATTCCCGCCGTTACGAGTTTTGGCCGCCGGCGTGTTTTACATGTTCACGATATTAACCGCATTGGGCAAACGCGAGGCAAACCGATTTTAGCCTCAATTATGCCCATGTTCAAAATGCTTGACCATTATGAGCGTTCAGAACTGCAAGCAGCGATTGTTAATGCCATGATTGCCGCTTTTATTGAAACCCCAATGGGAGGTGAAGAGCTAAATGAGTTGTTTGGCGGTTCAACGGATGATTACTTAAATGCTAAAAAGGATTGGCAAGTTAAGTTGGAGGGCGGTTCTATTATCCCGATATTTCCGGGAGATAAGGTTGCACCATTCACTCCGTCTCGCCCAAACTCGGCTTATGGGGCTTTTGTTGAAAATTTGCTCCGTCATATCGGTACCGGTTTGAATATTCCGTATGAGTTGCTCCTAAAAGACTTTTCCAAAACCAATTATTCTTCTGCACGTTCAGCTTTGCTTGAAGCTTGGCGTTATTTTAACGGCAGAAGACAGTGGCTTGCAGATTACTGGGCAACACCGGTTTATGAACTATGGTTGGAAGAGGTAGTTAACAAAGGCTTGATAGATGCGCCAGATTTTTATCAAAATCGCTATGCTTACAGTCGTTGCAAGTGGATTGGTCCGGGGCGTGGTTGGGTTGATCCAGTAAAAGAAGCCCAAGCCTGCCAAATTCGTATGGAAATCGGCTTGTCTACTCTGGAAGCTGAATGTGCAAGTCAAGGTTTGGACTGGGAAGAAGTTTTGGAACAACGCGCCCGAGAAAAGAATAAAATTAAGAAAATGGGCTTGGATGAAGTCAAAAGTAATGGAAAAACTGTAATTTTGGAGGAAGATAAAGAAGTATCTGGTAAATAAAATATCCTTATCTGGTAATATCTGGTAATGCTTTTGGGTGTATCTGGGAACAATTTCTTGACTTATCTGGTAATATCTGGTAAAATCTGGTAAAGTAAAGAGAGGTAATATGACAAGAATAAAAGACATTACAATAACACCGGATATGTTGAATAAAATTGCTGAGATAGACCAATTTATGGGTTCTTGGCATGCGGGAGCATTAAATTTGACTCCGGCAGAGTTAAAGGTTATGAAACGGGTTGCCACAATAGAATCTGTTGGTTCTTCAAACAGAATAGAAGGCAACAAGATGACCGATGCCGAAATTGAAGAACTGTTTAGCAACATTAATAAAAAATCTTTTAGCTCACGAGATGAAGAGGAAGTTGCAGGCTATTCAGATTTAATTAATACCATATTTGAAAACTATGAGGATATTCCATTAACTGAAAACTATATCAAGCAGTTACACCAAATACTCTTAAAATATTCCTCCAAAGATGAACGTCATCGCGGAGAATATAAAACCGATTCCAACAGAGTTGCAGCTTATGATGCATCAGGTAATGAAATCGGTACGATTTTTGAAACGGCTACGCCTTTTGATACGCCAAGGCTTATGCGCGAATTAATACAATGGACAAATGACACGTTTAATGATCGTTTTTTGCATCCGATTATTACCATTGGTGTGTTTATTGTACATTTTTTATCTATTCACCCGTTTACGGATGGAAATGGGCGAATGTCTCGTGCTTTAACAATTTTGCTGATGCTTAAGAACAATTACGGCTATATGCCTTATACCTCTATGGAATCAATTATTGAAGCCAGCAAGGATGCTTATTATAGGGCCTTAAGAGGAACACAAAAAACGATATGGGGAGAGCACGTGGATTATGAACCATGGTTATCATTTTTTGTGACTTCCCTACAAAAACAAAAAAGAGCATTAGAAGAAAAAGTTCAAAATTTGCAAAAAGCAAATACGGATAAGTTATCATCTACAGCACACGAAATTTTAGATTTGTTTGTTATAAAAACGGAATTAAGTATGCCGGAGATTATTCAAAAAACAGGTAAAAATGCCGAAACGATTAGAAAATCGGTTCAAAATCTTGTAAAAAAGGGATTTTTAACAAAGCTTGGAACAACCCGCGGAGTTTCTTATATTCTAAAAAAATGATATAAATTCTAAAATATTGCACATAAAGCCTCACATTGCTGAGGCTTTTTTCATATCAGAAAGGAAATACTATGAAACTATTCAACAAAACAATCTGGGCGATAACCCCGGAGATGTTACAAACCATGATGAGCTTAGCCAAGGAGAACAATAAACCGCCGGAAGCCATTGCCCGAGAAATGGGAAAAGAAATGAAAGATAGCAACGCCGCCTCAGTTCGAGACGGCGTTTGTGTTATTAGGCTCTGCGGACCATTGTTTCGTTATGCCAACCTCTTAACCAAGGTTTGTGGTGCTACATCTTATGAGCTTTTTGCTCAAGATTTTAACAAAGCCCTAAAAGATCCAACTATCAAAGCGATTGTCTTGGATATTGATAGTCCGGGAGGTGAAGTCAACGGATGCTCGGAGGTCGCAGACATTATTTACAAGGCACGTGGTCAAAAAACGATAATCGCTTATGCTTCGGGTGCTTGTTGTTCAGGGGCTTATTGGATAGCTTCAAGTTGTGACCGGATTTTGGTTGCAGATACGGCGATTTTAGGTTCAATCGGTGTTGTTTCGATTTTTGAAAAAGATGATGAAGACAAGACCATTGAAATAGTATCTTCGCAAAGTCCAAACAAAAGACCAAATATTCAAACCGAAGCAGGGCGCGCCAAAATACAAGCCCATGTAGATGCTTTGGCTGATGTTTTCATTACCAAAGTCGCACAAAACCGCAATATTTCACCGGAAGATGTGGTGCAAAATTTTGGCGGTGGAGATGTCTTTATCGGTCAAGAAGCTGTCCGCAAAGGTCTGGCGGACGGTTTGTCCTCTTTTGAGGAAATAATTTCAGACCTCAGCCATAAGGAGAAAACTTTAATGATTGAAAATCAAACTAATTTTTCGGCCACTGAGATTAAGCAGGCCGAAAGAGAGCGCATGAGCCAAGTCTTTGCCTCAGATACAACCAAGGGCAAAGAAGCAACGGCACAAATGTTACTCGCCAAAACAGATTTGGCTGCAACTGATATTCTTATGATTTTAGATACACTACCGATTGCTAAGCCAACAACTGATTTTGCCGTCGTAATGGCCAAGGTTAAAAATCCGGAAATTATGCCGGCAAACGACATGAGTGAAGAAACCCCTGATATGGTGGCCAAGAGAATTGCCGCCTATGCTAAAGGAGAATAAGATGACAGTCCAAGGATTTACAGATTTAGGTTCAACTTCGGCAGATAATCTTCTGGCCGGAGAATTTCCGCGTGTTTCAAAGCTGGTTACCGTTACTGGCGGAAAATATGAACGCGGCACAATTTTGAGTAAGAGCGAGAGCAATTATACCATATGTAGTGCAGATCCCGAAGCTGTTTTGGCAGAAACCGTAGATGCTTCATCTGAAGAAAAACAAGCGGTGGTTTATTTAACCGGTGAGTTTAATCTGGCGGCACTCAAAGCTGGCGTAGATGTTTCTACTTTGGTAGAAGCTTTGCGCGCTAAGTGTATTTTTGTAAAATCAAACCAAGCCTATTAAGATTAGGAGTTAAAATTATGGATATTTTTTCAACGCATGTGTTGGCCAAGGTAGTTGAAAACTTGCCGACACCGTCTTCTTTTTTGCTTGATACCTTCTTTCCAAATATTCAAACCTCGGAAAAAGAAGAAATCTTTTTTGATGTAACCGACAGCAAACCTCGGATTACACCTTTTGTATCACCGCTTTTGCCGGGAAAAGTGGTTAACGGAAATGGCTATCAGACAAAATCATTCAAACCGGCTTATGTCAAAGACAAACGCCGATTTGATGCCAATATTCCTTTCAAACGCATGGCAGGAGAAACAATCGGCGGTAATTTGAGTAATGCCCAAAGATATGAAAGAGCTCTGGCGACAACCTTGCAAGACCAGTTGGACAATTTAACGCGCCGCGAAGAAGTTATGGCAGCTGAAATTTTGCGTACCGGAAAAACCATTGTTTCTGGAGACGGATATCCGTCCACAACGGTAGATTTTGGACGAGATGCCGCCTTAACCAAAGCCTTAGTCAGCGAAAACACTTGGTCTGGTGCTGGTTCTAAACCTCTTGATAATCTGGAAGACTGGGCCGCAGAGATTCAAAATAAAGCCGGCGTTGTGGCCAAAACAGTAGTTATGGATCCCGATGCTTGGAAAATCTTTCGTTCTAATGCCTCGGTTGAAAAATATTTGGACTATCGTCGCGGCACAACAAACAGTCTCAACAAGGATCCAATCGTACGCGGCAAAGAGAGCAAAGCTCGTTATGTCGGTTCAATCGGAGATTTTGACCTTTGGGTGTATAATGACAGCTATATCAATGATTCTGGCACTTTGACTAACCTTTTGCCGTCAAAAACCGTTATTTTAGGTTCAAAAGACGGATTGGAAGGAACGCGTTGTTATGGTGCAATCCATGATGAAAAAGCCAACTGGACGGCCAGCCGCTATTTCACCAAATCATGGATAGAAGAAGACCCGAGCGTGCGCTGGTTGTTGTTGCAATCAGCACCTTTGGTCGTGCCATATCGTCCAAATGCCGTTTTGTGTGCAACCATTGGCTAAAAGGAGGAGGTATGACCAAAATACGCGCTTTAATAACTCTGGTGGTTGGAAAAGGTCAAGAATTGCCACCGGGTGGGCTTTATGATTTGAGTGATGACGAGGCTAAGCGTTTAGCCTCGTTAAATTTTGCAGAAATCATAAGCAAAAATCAAAATCAGAATAATAATGCCAAAGCCAAAACAGGAGCAGACAATGCAAAACCCAATGAAAATGGCAGTGGACAGCCTGTTCAATCGGCTGGGACAACGGGCCAAATATCAAAATAAAGATGTCTTAATTTTGGTTTTTGCGGCAGATGATGTGGGCGAAGTCGGATTTATGAATACGCTTTCGCCCACAACAATTATCAAAGTCAGAGTGGAAGATGCTCCCAATCTGGCGATGGGTGATAGTTTTGAGACTGAAAATGCTTGCTATCATTTGATTGCCGAACCTAAAAAAGAACAGCATTTGTTGGTTTGGAAGGCGGAAGTATCATGCGATTGAAGGCGGCTCTGCAAGGAAGTTTGTCAGAATATCTGCAACATGAATACCAACAAGGAGCTGAAGCTGTTACGATTGGTATTAAAACCGCTACTAACGGCTTAAAAATGTCCATGCGCGGACAAGTTCGTTCTGCTGGTTTAGGTTCAAGATTAGCAAATACCTGGCGCGGAGATGTTTACCCTCAAACTAAAAAGAGCATTTCCGCAGCCGGTGTTATTTATACCAAAGCGCAAAAGATCATGTCGGGCTTTGAATATCAAAGCACTATCCGCAGTTCTCAAGGTTTTTGGCTGGCAATTCCGACGCCGGCAGTGAAAAAACGTATCTTAGGCAAAAGAATGACACCGGCATTGTATGAACGCTCAAAAGGTATTCGCTTACGTTTTGTTTATCGTCCACACGGAGCTTCTTTGCTGGTACACGAACAAATACGCAAGACAATTATTGCTTTCTGGCTAGTGCCACAAGTAAAAATGCCCAAATTGATTAACTTTGAAACAGAAAGCCTAAAATGGCAAAACAAGCTACCAACTTTAATTTTACAGAATTGGAAAGATGATGAGCAAACGTGAACAAATTTTATCAGCCTTATTTGAAAGGCTTAAGAGCTTGGATATAACAATTAAGCGAAATGAACTTGCTCCGCAAGCTATACCTAAAAACGGAATTTTGATTTTAAGGGACGGCAAGCAAGGAGATCCGGAAGTCATTTTATCGCCGCCAATGTGTATTTTTCATCACGAAGCAGAACTAGAAGTTATTGTTCAAGACGCAAAATCAGAGGTGCGCGATAAAAAACTAGATGAAATCTTAGTCAAAGTCGGCACTTTGCTCTGTTGTGAAGATAAACTCAACGGCTTAACCGATTATATATATCCTAAACAATCGGAAATTTTGGAAGAATATGTCGAAGGAGCCCCAAACATTAAAGCTGCAATTATTCCGATTATTCTTGAATACGCAACAACAAGTGCTCTATTATAATAAATATTTTTTTAGGAGGCGTAATGGTTAATTTATCAAAAATAATAACAGCAATAGTACCTGGCGGTGATATTGCTGATACATTTATAGAAGAATGGAAAAATAAAAAAATTAAAGAAGCTCAAGAAATTTTTTTAATGGAGCTTAGAGAAGGAGTATTTGATAATATAGATGTTGATGAGACAATATCTATTTCTTATAGATTATGGCGCTCAATTTCAGAAGGCACAGCAAAAAACAATTTACGCTTATTATGTAGATTGGTTCAAGGATTAAGTGATAAAAATGTATTAACAGTGTCATCTTTTTCAAAATTCGCAAACATAATTGAAAATTTAACAGATAATGAAATAAAAATTATAGCAAAAGATATTTGGTTATACAACAATCCAGAACCGAAAAAAATTAGAAGGGAGAATTTTTTTAACAAAGATCTTGAGTACAATGAAGCATTAACGCTATATAATAAGGCGTTAGAAAAATACAATAATGATTTGAAAAATTGGAAAAATTCATTTTTTATTTTTGCTAAAAATATAGGATTATCAAATCCATTGCCTAAAAATTATTTTACAGAAGAATATTATCCTCTGTTGCGAACTGGATTATATGGATTAGATATCCGCATTAACTCCAGTGGAAGCCTAAATCCTATAGAGGATGAATATGGATCTGATCCAAGTAATGTTGATATTGAAGCCGAAACTGAATTTATAGTATATTTTACTGATTTATTTATTGAATTGCAAAAATATGTCAACTTCATAATTAATGTATCATAGTTTTATCTTAACTAATCCCGAATTTTCGGGATTTTTTTATATCTTAACAAAACAAATGGAGGTTAATATGTCCAGAGCTTACGGCTGGAATGCCCAGCTTTTAATTGCCGAAGAAAGTGAGTACGGCGTTTTGCCGGACAGCGGATATCGGCAAATACCTTTTATTTCATCATCTCTTGATAGTGAACAAAGTCTTGTTTCGTCAAATGTCTTGGGATTAGGTCGCGACCCGACACAACCTTTTCAGGATGTTATCAATGTTGATGGCGATATGGCGATACCGATTGATTTTCGCAACATTGGCGTTTGGTTAAGAGCTATTTTTGGAGCTCCGACAACAACCAACGAGGAAACTGTTTATACTCATACCTTTGAGAGCGGCAAAACATCAATTCCAAGTTATTCATTAGAGATTGGCTTGCCGGAAGTACCGCAATATATACGCTTTTTAGGTGTGAGAGCAAACAGTATCGCTTTCAATTTTGCACGTTCCGGAGAAGCTCAAGCAACAATCAATCTTATGGCTCAGGGCGAAAGTGGCTCCGAAACTTCGATTGAAAGCTCTGCCGAAGTATATACCTACACCAGAGTATCACAATTTCAAGGCTATATCAAAAGCGGTGGTGAACTCTTGGCTAATATCACTTCGGCAAGTGCCACATACTCTAATAATCTTGAAAAAATCGAAACAATCCGCAATGACGGCAAAGTTGAAGCCATAGATTTAGGTGTGGCAAGCCTAACCGGAAGTATTTCTGCCAAATATGCCGATAATATTCTATTGGATAAAGCCCGAGCCGGTACTCCGGTAGATATTGAGCTTGGCTACCAATTATCAGATTCTATGAAATTGGTAATTTCTTGTCATGAAGTTTATTTGCCAAAACCTAAGCGTTCTATTGATGGACCGGGGGGAATAGAATGTTCTTATGACTTCCAAGGAGCCAAAGAACAAGAGCTAGGCAAAATGATGACTGTAACCTTAGTCAATGATGTGGAGGGATATTGAAATCCCTCCAAAATATCTAAACAAGTAATTTTCATCTTTTTCATTTTATTTTTTGACTTTTTTCTTTGTGGAGGAGTCACTCCACGACATCAAAAAGTCAAATCTAAAATAAAAAATATATCCATTTCTTTATTTACATATCTTGGAGGAATTTCAATAGATGCTTAAATTAAAAATTCAAAAAGAGCCATATTGGCTTGAAATTGGTTACGGCGTGAAAGTTAAGGTTAAACCTTGCACTTCCGCCGTTTTTTATGAGGCAAAAGCCTATATGAACTCAAAATTAGCCGAATTGGCTAAAATTTATAAATCCAACAAAGATATCGGTATTAGTGATGAAAATGCCGAAAACATAGAAAATCCGCGTAAACGTGAAGCCTTGGCGGACAAATTCTTACTTATCGGCTTAGGAGTTGCCGGCATTTTGGAATGGAACGGCGTTTTAGAGGCTGAAAGTGAAGACAAAGCTCCGTTGACGGAAGATAAAATCGAGGAGCTATTTTCTAATTTTTGGGTTGTTGCCGAAAATTTCCGCAATCAATATTGTGGTTTGCGTGAAGTTTTGGAAGCTGAAAAAAACGTATCTTTGCCCGCGCAAAATGGCACTTCGGCGATGGGCGAAGCTACTGTGCCGGATGTAACCAAGACGGAAAAATCTTCTGTCCGTTCCACAAATGCCGATATACAGAAACTTCCTTAAAAACCGTTGAAGGTTATCAGGCTTGGGAAATTTTATTAAAACTTTCCAAGCCTGACTTAACTCTTGCTCTATCTTTAGCTCAAAACCTTGGGCTGGATATGGAAATGATGAGCGAACTTTTGCCAGTTGGTTTTTTTGCAATTTTGGATAATCAAAAAAATGAGCGCAGTTAAAAATTTAAGTATCAGATTATCAGCCGTTGGCGGTGATAAAGTCCGGCAGGAATTTAAAAACCTCGGAAATGACGGAGATAAGGCTTTTAGGCGTATTACTCAAGTTATTACTCCGGCTAATGATAATTTGAAGGCCTTAGATGCAACGGCTCGCTCTTTTAATGAGGTTATTCGGCAAGGTACGGCTTTATTTGGAGCTTATCTTGGATTTCAGGGCTTAAAGAATACATTTTCTTCGATTTTCAGTGCAAACACAACCTTTGAAAAATTATCAGCCTCATTAAAAACCGTAACCGGTTCTACCAAAGCGGCTCAAGAAGCTTTTTCGTTAATTGAAAAATTTGCAATTAATACGCCATACCAGCTCAATGAAATTGTTGAGGCTTTTATTCGTCTTAAAGCCTTAGGGCTTGACCCTTCGGAAGAGGCATTAACTTCTTACGGCAACACCGCTTCTGCATTTAGCAAAAATATGATTGATTTTGTGGAAGCCGTTGCCGATGCAACTGTTGGTGAATTTGAAAGGCTCAAAAGTTTTGGTATTAAAGCCAATTCATTAACTGATGAAGTTAAATTTACTTTTGCCGGAGTTACAACAACAGTAAAGAAAAATGCCGCCGATATTGAAAAATATCTTCGTTCACTCGGTGATGTAAATTTTGCCGGAGCGATGGACGAACAAATGAAAACCATGAACGGCGTATTGTCCAATATTGAAGATAGTTTTGAAAAGATCTATCGTCAAATCGGACAAAGTGGTCTTAATGAAGCTCTAAAATCCACTTTTACCCAATTCAACGAATTAGTGGAAAGTGGCGGAAGTGCCGCAGATACCATAGGTAAAACCTTAGCAACCGCGGTAAATGTCGCCTCGGACGCTTTCTTTTTATTAGCAGAACACGCAGATGTAGCTCTAACTCTTTTGAGTGTTCGCCTTGGTTCTTCGGCAATTATGGGGGGAATTAATCTGCTTAAAGCCGGAGTTGGTTATCTGCAGGTTAGCTTAGCCGGTCTGTCTGTATCAGCTAAATCTGCCGTTGCCGGAATTGCGATGATGAGCCAAGTATCTAAATTGGCGGCGGCGCAAATGGCTATAACCGCAACAGCCGCTGGAGTTTTGAAAGGTGCGCTGGCTTTAATCGGTGGTCCGGCTGGTTTGGCTGTTTTAGCTGGAATGGCGATTTATAAACTTGTAGATAGTCATAATGTTGCTAAAAGAGCCGCCGAAGACCACGCCGAAACTTTAAAGAAGTTGCAAGATGAACTCAAGGCTACTGCTCAAGAAGCAACAAAGTTCTCTGCCGAACAAACTAAAGACATGGCTTTAGCTGAATGGGGCTTAAAACTCAAAACCGCCGAGCAAAATATAAAAGACTTGCGAAAAGAGTTAAAAAATACCGGTGGATTATCCTTTACAACGAGGTTTACGCCGAACGCTCTTTTAGAAGATTATGAGATTTATGCAAAAGACTTAGCAAAAATTTTGAAAGATTCCAAATATAATTTGGAAGAATATGAAGAAGAAATTTGGAAATTGGCGGCTGAATATCCTGATTTTCAGCCACAAGCTCAAGAAATCCAAAATAAACTTCTTTTATTAAAGGCCGCGGAAGAAGATGCTAGGAAAGCCAGAGATGAACTTAGTTATTTAGAAAATCCAGAGCTAAGGCCTAAAGTAGAAGTTGACGCAGAAACAGAAGATACGACCGTTACGCCTAAAGTAAATGTCAATGCAGATGCTTACAAAAAAACGATTGAGGACTTAAAGCAAAAAGTTTTAGAGCTGGAAAGTCCTTATGATCAAGCTATGGCCAAAGCTAATGAGTGGCGGGAAAACATACTTAATAACCTAAAATCAAACGCCGGAGATTATGAAAAATACAAGGAACAAGTTAATCAAGTCTATGATGACATGGTAAAAAAAGCCAATGAAGCGGCCTTAAACTCGTCAAAAACTTTGGAAGACGGGTTTAAGCGAGGTTTTCAAAATGTACAAAATGGACTCAGTGATTTTGCAAGTTTAGCAGAAAACGCAGTAAAAAATGCCTTTTCTAATATGGAAAACACGCTTGTTTCTTTTGTAACAACCGGAAAAGCGAGCTTTTCAGATTTTGCCAATGCAATTATCAGCGATATGATGCAAATTGCAATCCGTCAGTCAATTACAATGCCTTTATTAACTGGAATTAGCAGTTATCTTGGGTTTGCGATGGCACATAGTGGCGGAGTTGTCGGAGCTGATAATTTAGCAAGTAAATCTGTAAATCCGGCGGTTTTCATTGGTGCGCCCAAATTCCACAGCGGTGGTTTGGTCGGAGATGAAGTCCCGATTATTGCCAAACGCGGTGAAACAATCTTCACTAAAGGGCAAATGCAAGCTCTTGGTGGTGAATTAAATCGCAAAACGCCGGTAAATGTTAATGTAAATGTTCATAATAACGCTTCCGGCACAAAGGCTTATGCGACTTCAAGCCAAGATAATGACGGCAACGTATCTATTGATGTCATTGTTGAACAAATCGAAAGCACAATCGGCAAAAACATCAGCAAAGGCGAAGGATTATCGCCGATTTTAGAACAACGCTATGCTCTTAATCCAGCTTATGGGAGTTACAGATGACAATAAATTTTCCAAAAACACTACCTTATCCGACAGTACAAGGTTATGCGATAAAACCCGGAGAAGCAATCGTTAGAACCGAAATGGAAGCCGGACCGGCACGTCAAAGGCGGCGATACACGCAAACTCCAAGTAAAATCTCTGTTCGCTGGATTATGAAACGAGAGCAATTCTCACTTTTTGAGGCATGGTATAAATATCACGCCAAAGAAGGTGCCGAGTGGTTTTATATCACATTGTTAGGTGGATTAGGCTTATTAGAGCAAGAAGCTCGCTTCACCCAACAATTTGAAACAAGTTTACTCAATGGTCATCTTTGGGTTGTTACTTCTGAATTAGAAATAAGAGACAGACCTACCCTTTCAGAAGGGGCTTTAGATATTTTACTTGATTGCGATTATGACAAACTTGTTTTAGCGGTTAACCGCTTGCATCAGTATGTTCACATTTTTTACCCCAAACAAATAAAGAGATAGCACAATGAATATGGAAGAAAGATTACAAGCCGTTGTTAGCCAAGCGGAAACAGACGGCAAACTTTGGCATGACATCGTTCATGGTGATGAAACGTCATCGGTTGAAACACAAAGCGGTGAAGTACCGAGTATCTCCAAGCAACTCAAAGATATCAGAGATGAAATTACCGGTGGTATTTTAGATGTAGTACAAGCAGCTGAAATAGCCAGAGATGAAGCAATTGAATACAAGAATGTGACACTAGCTTTAAAACAAGATACACAAACAATCAAAGAGGAAGTTATTAACCTAAAAGAAGAAACATTATCAATAAAGAATCAAGCATCTTCTATTTCAGAAAATATTTCTGTGGAAACAAATAATTCAATAGAAACCATAAAAGCAGAGGCAAGTATACAACGCTCATCTCTTGAAGATTTAGGAGAACAACAGATAGATGCTATAAATTCTGAAGGGGTATCGCAGATTAGTAACTTAGAACAAAGAGTTGCTGAAAAAATTACTTTGGCAGAAACTCAAGCAAATTTAGCCAAATATTATGCAGAGGCAGCAATGCCTGCACCTTTAGGATCTAAAATATCTGTACCAGCCAATACAAAAGTTCCTGATGGCTATGAGCCTGTTTGGTATAAAAACACAATCACTCGCCAAAGATATCCTGATTTTTTTAAACAATTAGTAGATACAAATTATCTTATTTATGTTGATGAAACTACATATGATGAGCAAGTTTCTCAATATGGTATGTGTTCAAGTTATGTAAAATTAGATGAAAATACCCTTATTTTGCCTTTATTAACGAATTATGCACGAAGTGGAACTCCTGATAGTTTAGGAAAAATTTTGAATGACCAATTTCAGGGACATTGGCATGAAGTTGTTTATAGACAAGATTCAATATCATCAGGATATAGAGCAGACATTTTTGGTAATGATGGTTTAACTGGCTCTCCCTCAAATACTAGTGGCTCGGATGAATATATGCAATATGTTGGTTCGCGAGCTAGAGATTGGCTCTGTGCAATCAATCCGATTTCTGATACAGTTAGTGGCTCTCCACGATATGGCGATGAAACTCGCCCTAAATCATATTATGAGCTAATTTACATAAAATGTGCGGATGTTAGTAGAGCTTTATCAACTGAAGAAACTTCAGAAATACGTAATTTGTGTTACCAAAAATTAAATGTAGATTTAAGTAATTTGTCAGAAAATATCTGGTTAAAATTAATGAAAAAATTAGCTCCAGATTGGTCAAGAAAGCGTTCCTTAGCATTAAACACAAACGTCACTATCACATCATTCGGCTGGATATTTATGAGAAATACATCATATACCAGCACGATAAACGGATATATTAATGAACATAATGTATTCACTCAATGTGGCTCTTATGGAAATTGGCAAGAATGGAATAGTTTGTCTTTTTTGGTTGATGAAGGCGATGTTGTTAAATTAACCGGTGGAGAGCTTATCTTTTTGCCTTGTAAAGGAAATTAATTGATGAGTGATAATACCTTATCTGAAGCCTTAAAAGAGGCTTATGCTTCAGCTCCGAGTAATGTTGTAATTTTACATACTTTGGAGTTAAGGCATCCGGCTTTCAAAGATGAAAACGGCAATTCAACCGCCATTCGGGTTGTGCGCGATAATGTTAATCATACTTGCAGGCTGGAAGACAATGCGCCGCTAGATGGTGGTAAAGAAGTCGAATTTGTCGCTTTAGCCTTTGATTTACAACTTCCGCCGGTAGAAAATATTCCGGTACCGGAAATTAGCTTATCTTTAGATAATGTTTCAACCGAGATTATGCGTTATTTGGATCAAGCTATTGAAACCCAAGATATGATTGAGATGACGTATCGTCCGTATTTATCAAGCGATTTGAGCTATCCGCAAATGGACCCGCCAATCACCTTGGTAATAACGGAAATCACCGCCGATATATCAAAAATATCCGCCACCGCCAGAATGATGGATATTGGCAATAAATCCTTTCCTGCAGAAAACTATACCGTTAAAAAATATCCGGGGTTGAGTAGATAGAGGTTGATTTTTTTACCATTTAACTGTATTAGAAAAAACATCGGAGGTTGATATGCTCAATTATAAAATATTACAAAGGTCAATTTTTCCCATTATTATTGAAGATGGTCACGGTGTACCTAAATTACAGTCAGGTACGGGGTTTGTTTTAAATTATGGAGGTTTCCTTTGTGTTTTAACAGCATGGCATTGTGTTTCTAGCTTTATAAGGAAAGCTTATTCATTACCAGATGATTTTTCTATAAACGGCGATGACATAAAACGCATTATAGAAAAGTATATTTTTTTAGGAGCAATAGAATCAGCAAAAGATATATACAGAATTCCGATTGATCAGGTTTATAATGCTATAGAAGATATTGGGAATAGGGCCGATATCTTTATATGCCGTGTAGATATAAAAAGTTATAAGGAAAATAGAAACACCTCGTTAGACGATTTGGTTCCTTTGGAGTTATGTAATAAAAATTTAATCATTAATTCAGAATATCATGTATGGGGATATCCTCAACGATTAACAAAAATTAAAGATAATAATATGCAAGTGAGTTTAGAACATAGATGTTTAAGACTTGAAAAAATTACTCCTCCAAAAAATAATCCTCTAATTTTTGAAACAGGGATTTTGGATTTTTCTTTAAACAAAGATACATATAGTACATTAGAAGGATTCAGTGGAGGAGCTGTTATGAATGATAATGGTAAAGTAGTTGGATTAGCTTATGAAATAACAAATGATAAAAAAATGCATTTTATAACAGCTCATAATATACAGTATATGATTCAAAAATTTATGGAAAATCAAAATTAAATGACACATTTTGCGAATAAATACATAGGTTGCCCTTGGGTAGCCGGTGCGCAAGGCCCTGACAGTTTTGACTGTTGGGGCTTTGTTCGTTTTGTGCTTTTGCACGAATATGGCTATCAAGTGCCGCCGGTTAATATCAATCCCAACAATTTAAGAGATGTTCTTAAGGCTTTTCACGCTGATTTGGCTTTTCAAGCCTTTGTTGAGGTTGATAAGCCGCAAGACGGAGATGTTGTTTTAATGCGACAAGCTAAAAATCCGGTTCATGCCGGTTTATGGCTTGATATTGATGGTGGCGGCATTTTGCATTGTGTTCGCGGAAACGGTGTTATTTTTCAAAAAGCATCTTCTCTTAACCTCTCCGGTTGGTTTATTGATAGTTTTTACCGAGTGAAAGAAAGATAAAACAATGACTTATTTTAATTACTTTACAAATCCGTTTAATCTAAACAAAGGACGGACAAGCAAAACCTTACCCAAAAATCAAACAATTTGGCAAATCGTAAACACTCAAAAGATTGATTTATCTCGTCCGGTAGTTTGTTTTGTAAATGGCGTTGCCAAACTTCGTAAAGATTGGTCTAGCCCTTTATCATCTCAAGATGTTGTCAGTTTTGTTGCCTTGCCTTTGGGCGGTGGTGGTGGCGGCTCTAATCCGATTAAAGCTGTATTAACCGTGGCTTTAATTGTTGCCACTGTTTATACCGGCGGAGCTGTCGGAGCGGCTTATGGTGCCGTTTGGGGTGGTGTGGCCGCGGCTGGTGTTTCTATGGCTGGCGGAATTCTTATTAATACATTTATTCCAACACCTAAACCGGCTCTTAATGGTATGACATCTTCCGCTTATACACAAAGCCCGACATATTCCTTGCAGGCTCAAGGAAATGAAGCAAGGCTCGGTAATCCAATTCCAGTGATTTATGGCCGCCACTTAATCTATCCCGATTTTGCCAGTCAACCTTATTATCGCTATATTGATAATGAACAATATGTTTATCAGCTCCATTGTATCGGACAAGGCGAATATGATATTGAACAAATCCGCATAGAAGACACGCCGATTAGCTCTTTTGAGGAGATAACCTGCCAAGTTATTCGTCCTAGCGAAAAAAATACGCTTTTTGATGAAGACGTAATTACTTCTGCCGAAGTTGCAGGCCAAGAATTGTTAAAAAATGAATATTGCGGACCTTTTGTCTTAAATCCGGCAGAAACACTGATAAGCAAGATTGAAGTAGATGTTGCATTCCAGCGCGGTTGCTATTATGCCAATGACAGCGGAGGCCTGTCTTCTAAAACAATTCAATGGAAGATAGAAGTTCGCTCGATTGATGACAATGATGCACCGCTGGGTGAGTGGTATACTTTAGGAACAGAAAGTATTACCGAAGCCACACATAACGGAATATATAAGACTTATACTTATGATGTACCTGCAGGACGTTATGAAATCCGCGCCACTCGTCTTGATGACAAAGATATATCATCTCGTGCTGGTCACGAAATCCGTTGGTCTTCTGCCAAAGGATATATTATTTCAGAAAAAAACTACGGTAACGTAACTCTGCTGGCAATTATAATGAAGGCAACGGACAATCTTTCGCAAAGGTCAAGCCGCTTAGTGAATTGCATTGTAACACGCAAGCTCAAGACTTGGTCACCGCTTTCGGGCTGGTCGCCGTCTGTTGAGCCGACACGTTCAATCGCTTGGGCTTTGGCTGATATTTTGAAAGCCTCTTATGGAGCTAATCTCAAAGACAACGCCATTGATTTACAGGCTTTATACGATTTGGATAGAGTTTGGAATGCAAGGGGCGATACCTTTAACGCGGTATTTGATAGTAAATTAACCGTTTATGAAGCCCTGTCAAGAACGGCAAAAGTCGGAAGAGCCGTTGCATTTATTCAAGGCGGCATTGTCCGATTTGTCAGAGATGAGCCTAAAACCATACCGGTTGCCTTGTTTGGACCACGAAATATTGTCAAAAACTCTCTTTCGATACAATATCTTATGCCGTCCGAAGATACGGCTGACAGCGTTACCGTAGAATATTTTTCCGAGAAAACTTGGAAAACCTCAGAAGTTACCGGAAGTTTTGAAGCATCTAGCTCCGATAAAATTGCAACTGTCGAACTTTTTGGCTGTACTAATAAAGAGCAAGCTCTAAGAGAAGCCACTTATATGGCTTTAGCCAATCGTTACCGCCGAAGAATTGTAACTTTCACGACGGAGCTTGAGGGCTTAATCCCAAGTTACGGAGATTTAATTGCCATTACCCACGATATGGCTCAATGGGGGCAAGGCGGAGAAATCTTGAAACAAGAAGGCCTCAAGCTCACTTTATCTGAACCGATTACCTTCAAAGACGGACAAGAGCATTATTTGGCTTTGCGTAAGAAAGACGGCTCGCTTGCCGGTCCTTATAAGGTGAGTGGCGGAGAACTGGCAACCGAAGTCATACTTGAAACCTCACCGGAAATCCCGATTTTAACCGATACAGACAGAGAACGTACACATTTTGCCTTTGGAACAGCCGGAAAATGGAGTGTTTTAGCGCGTGTTACCGGAATTCGACCGCGAGGGAATACGGTCGAGATAACAGCCGTTATTGAAGATAACCGAGTACATGAAGGACAAACTTATGGAATGGCTTGAGTTTTTGCAAATGGTTTGCGTGCCGGCTTTTGTCTGGTTGGTGTACAAAGTCGGCGAACTCCGCAAAGAACTAAACGATTTTAAGGTTCAGGTTGCAAGAGAATATGCCACACAAGTGCATATCAATCGCCTTGAAACCAAAATTGATGATTTACGACAACTAATATGGGAAATACACAATGAAGGAACAGTTACCAAGAGGAATAAGAAATAATAATCCCGGAAACATACGTCATGGGGCAAATTGGCAAGGGTTAAATCCAAATGGGCGGAACATAGATTCCGCCTTTTGCGTATTTGAAAGTCCGGTTTTTGGTATTCGTGCGCTGGCAAAAGTTTTAATCAATTATAAAAAAATCCATGGTCTTAATACCGTTCGGCAAATAGTCAGCCGTTATGCGCCGCCAAATGAAAATCAAACTGCCGCTTATATCCAATCCGTAGCCAAGCAACTAGAAGTTTATCCTGATACCAAGATAGACATTGAAGAACGAGGTGTTCTAACGGTGTTTATTAAAGCTGTTATCCGTATGGAAAACGGCATTCAACCTTATTCTGATGAAACAATCCAGAAAGGGATAGACTTATGTTTCGACTAAATAAACGAAGTTGGATTCCTATAATCGGCTGGATTTTATGCTACGGATTTTTCAATAACTGTGTTATTGCACCGTATTTTCACGTTGATTTGGTGGACTGGGAACAGTTGCTCACCAGTTTGGGTATAATGCTTGGTATAAGCGGAATAAGAGATATCGGAATTAATCGGAGAAAGAAAGATGATGGAGATTCTAAAGAAGTTTAGAGCGGTGGTTTTCGCGGCCATAGCTCTTTTTTTATATTTGTTTGGCTATCGCCAAGCCAAAGAAACCGCAGAAAAAGAACAGTTGGAAGGAGAAAACAATGCCCTCAAAATTGCTAAAAAAGCTCGCGATAGCTTGGCTGATAGCGAGCGTGTTAACCGCTTGCACAACAAATATAAGCGGTGATTTTTGCCTTATTTATGAACCGGTATACCCAGATTATCTCAATGATACACCGGAAACCATTAACCAAATCGACCGCAACAACGTGGTTTATGATGAGATGTGCAAAACATAAATAATGTATTAATGTTTGTTGCTTCTTAACATTAATTTTTTACATACAAAGGAAAAATAATGATTTACGGATATATTAGAGTTAGCACAGACAAACAAGATTGTGAAAACCAAAAATTAGGAATTGAGCTAAAAGCCAAATCTTTAGGATTTTGCGTTAATAAATATGTGGAAGATGCCGGTGTTTCCGGAACGGTTAAGGCTAAAAAGAGAAATCTTTGGAAAATTGTACAGCAAGGCAAACAAGGAGATTGGCTTATTACATCAGAACTGTCTAGGCTTGGACGTTCAACCGTAGATGTTTTGGAAACTTGCGGTATTCTGGCTCAAAAAGGCATAAATGTCTGGTTTGTAAAACAAAATATCGGTTTAGACCAATCACCAATGGGCAAAATGATGTTGGCCATAATGTCGGCTTTTGCGGAAATGGAAAGAGATCTAATTTCAATGCGCACCAAAGAAGCCTTGGCTTTAAGAAAACAAAAAGGAAGAAAATTAGGCAGAGAATTTGGAAGCAAAAATAATAAATACAAGCTGGATGATAAAAAAACATTTATTCTTCAGGAACTGGAAAACGGAATATCTAAAAGAAAACTCGCTAAAAAACTAAATGTAACGGTAGCAACATTAAATCGATTTTTAGAACGGCTACAGAGTTCGATTTAAACGAACGATAGAATAAACTCATTTCATAATACTGTTAATATAAGTAAATTCAATAAAAATATTCAATAAAGCACATCATAAATTTTACCTTCCTTAAAATAGATACAAGAGGGTGAAATGGTTTATCATACAGCCATATTATTAAAAGATGATATGGCACAAGTTTCTGATTTACAAAACAGTTTGGCAAAAAATCAAACTGTTTTGAAAAATCGTGCTTGTGGATATGATGAGATTCGGAAGTTTTGCCATATTGATAAACTTCCATCTCCTCTTGCCAATCCTGAAGATGTTGACATTTTAGAACAGAATATTCGGGAGTTAAGCCCATATTTATTAAAAATTTTATTACAAGACAAAACAACCGGTCGTTATATTCGCTGGGCTTGTGATGAATATGCTAAATATGGCGAGGCTTATACGGCAGAAAAAGAAATCTTTCCGGAATTAATAACCGGCCCAAATACAAAAATAATTCAACCGCGTATTGCCAAAAGCAAAGAAGATCAGCTTAACCGAACTCGTAAATCGGCAGAAGTTTTTACACCAAGTTGGATTTGCGCAGAAATGAATAATCTGTGTGATGAAGAATGGTTTGGAGAATCAAACATTTTTAACCAAGTGATTGATAAAACTTGGAAACCAACCTTAAATAAGATTTCTTTTAAAGAAACAAACAAACGCAAAAAAGCAGAATGGCAAAGATATGTTGACTCCAAACGCTTGGAAATCACTTGCGGTGAAGCTCCGTTTTTGGTTTCAAGATATGATACAACAACCGGAGAAGTTTTACCAATTATAAAGCGTATTGGCTTGTTGGATAGAAAGTTACGTATTGTTAATGAAAATACGGATAATGAAGCCGATTGGTTCGTTTGGACTAAAAGAGCTTATGAAAGCACCTATGGATATGAATATCAGGGCGATAATCTTCTTTTGGCCAGAGAAAATTTGCTTTGGACCTTTATTGATAACTACAAATATAAATTTCAACAATTTCCGGCAATAGCACACCTCAAACAGATAGCTAATATTATTGCTTGGAATATTTGGCAAATGGACGGTTTGAAAGAATGTGCACCGTTCGTTGCATCTGAAGCCTCACAATTAGAGCTGTTTAACGATTTATCCACCCTTAGTTTTCCCATTATTTGCCGCGTGAAAGACTGGAGAAATAAGCTTGTCTTTTATTTCCGCGATCTGAAAGGAGATAAAAAAATGAAGTTTGATTATGTTATTGGTAACCCTCCTTATCAGGAAAATATTGATAATAGAGGAGAGCAACCTCCTGTGTACCATTTATTTTATGAAGCATCTGCGATGATAGCTGATAAGGTACTTTTGATTACTCCTGCACGTTTTTTATTTGATGTAGGTAAAACTCCTTCAGAATGGAATCATAAGATGCTTAATGACGAGCATTTTTCTGTTTTAAAATATTTTATAAATTCAAAAGATGTATTTCCTTCGGTAAATATAGAAGGAGGTGTTGTAATATCATTTAGAGATATTAAGAAAAAAGTAGATCCTATTTTAGTATTTTACGCAAACGACAATATAAAATCTATTGTAAAGAAAGTATCCTTAAAAAGCATAGGCTCATTAGCTGAAATTTTATATTCCAATACTTCTTATAGGTATAGCGATTTGTTTTTTCAAAAAAATCCTCAGTTAAAATCAAGAGTGTCTGGAGGATCTCAACGTTATTTATCATCATCTGCTTTTGATAAATTTCCTGAAGTTTTTTATAAAATGAACCCTAACGATGGATGCAATTATGTGGAAATTCTTGGAAGGCAAGATATAAATCGAATTACATACTATTTTGATGAATCATATTTGAATCCTCCAGATAACTTAATGTTCTATAAAGTATTTATTCCATCATCTAATGGTTCTCCATCTATAGGAGAAAATGTTATAACATCTGTGATGGGAATTCCTGAAATAGCAGGTCCTTGCAAAGGTCATACTGAAACATTTATCAGTTTAGGTAAGTTTGAAAATTTTCAAGAAGCAAATAACTTGTACAAATATGTGAAAACAAAATTTTCTCGGTTAATGTTAGGAACAAAAAAAGTTACTCAGGGAAATAAAACATCTAAGGTCTGGGCAAATGTTCCTCTCCAAGATTTTACAGAAAATTCAGATATTGATTGGAGCAAACCTATTCCGGAAATAGATGCACAGCTCTATCAAAAATATGGATTAACTAAAGATGAAATAGATTTTATTGAATCTATGATAAAGCCTATGGAGTAAGAAGCTATGAAATCTCCTAACATCAAAACAGCTAAAAAAATTGAGCCCAAATGCTATGCTTACACAACTCCGGAAATTGCTCGCCATAATGGTTGGACAAAGATTGGCTATACCGAACAAGACAATGTAGAAGCTCGTATCAAACAACAAACTCAAACAGCTGATATCAAATTTAAGCTGGAATGGCAAGATTTAGCTATTTATCAAGACGGAAGCGGAGATTCTTTTAAAGATAAAGATTTTCATGCCTATTTACAAAAGAAAGATGTTGAAAAACTACCGGATTCCGAATGGTTCCGTATTTTACCACAGGCTTCTTATGATGAATTTTGCTATTTTAAACAACATAGAGGAATATTAGAAACATTAGGCGTTATTCCTTATAAGCTTCGCAAAGAGCAAAATGAGGCGATAGAACAAACTTCTTTGTATTTTAAATCTCGCCAAGATTATGAGCCGGAATTTTTATGGAACGCCAAACCTCGTTTTGGTAAAACATTGTCAGCCTATGCGTTATGCAAAAGCCTTAACGTTCCTAAAGTGTTAATTGTAACCAACCGACCAGCCATTGCTAATTCTTGGTATGAAGATTATGTCAAGTTTTTGGGAACGGAATCAGGATATTACTTTGTCAGTCAAGTTGATGGTTTAATCGGAAAACCTTATGTCCTATCTCGAGAGCAATATACCAAACATATCAGCCGACCGGACCATAAAGGGTGTATAGAGTTTGTATCACTGCAAGATATGAAAGGTTCTATTTATTTTGGCGGCCAATATGACAAACTCAAAGAAGTAGCTGAATTGGAATGGGATATTTTGATAATAGATGAAGCTCATGAAGGTGTGGATACCTACAAAACCGATGTTGCTTTTGACCATATCAAAAGAAAATATACCTTGCATCTGTCCGGAACTCCCTTCAAGGCTCTGGCTAATAATAAGTTTGAAGAAAAAGCTATTTTCAACTGGACTTATGCGGATGAACAAAAAGCAAAACGAGAATGGGATTGTTCTCAAGACGAAGAAAACCCTTACGAAAATTTGCCTCAGCTCAATCTTTATACCTATCAGATGTCTGAAATTATCCGAGATAAGCTTCAAAAAGGAGCAGATTTTGATAATGATGGCGAAACAGAAGAATATGCGTTTGATTTGAACGAATTTTTTATTACCAATGCAAATGGCAGTTTTAAATATGAAGCTGATGTTGATAAATTTTTAGATGCTTTGGTCAGCCAAGAGAAGTTTCCTTTTTCAACGCCGGAATTACAAAATGAGTTAAAACATACATTTTGGTTGTTTAATCGAGTTGATAGTGCAAAGGCTTTGGCTAAAAAACTTCAAAAACACGATGTTTTTAAGGAATATGAAGTTGTTTTAGCCGCAGGTGATGGCAAAATTGATGATGACAGTGAAAATAAAAAAGCTCTGGATAAGGTAAGAAAAGCAATTAAAGAGCATGATAAAACAATAACTCTTTCGGTTGGGCAACTTACAACCGGTATTACAGTTCCGGAATGGACTGCAGTTTTTATGCTCAGTAATGTTAAAAGTCCGGCACTTTATATGCAAGCCGCATTTAGGGCTCAAAATCCCTGTTTATTCAAAGTTGGAAGCGAATTATTCCGAAAAGAGAATGCTTATGTATTTGACTTCGATCCGGCTCGAACATTGGATATTTTTGAACAATTTGCTAACGATTTAAGTGCCGATACATCTCGCGGCGGTGGAGATAGTGATACTCGCAAAAAACATATTCGCGAACTTCTGAACTTCTTTCCTGTTTACGGTGAAGATGATGATGGCGAAATGATTGCCCTTGATGCTGAGAAAGTATTGTCCATTCCTCGAAAAATTCACGCTTTGGAAGTTGTAAGACGTGGTTTTATGAGCAATTTCTTATTTCAAAATATTAGCAATATTTTTAGTGCCCCGCAGGAAGTTGTAGATATTATTAAACAATTTGAAGCAGTAAAAGAGCCCATACCCGTTACACCACAAACAAAAGAAGATTTATCAATCAATGATGAAGGAGAAGTAGAATTACCGCAACAAGCCATAGAAATTGGCGTGGATAATGTTTTTGGTGAAAAAATTTATGGTATTACCCAAAATCTGCAAGATACAATCAAACAAATTCAAGAAACTCATAAGGATGACAAAGATGAAACGCTAAAAAGAATGCAAGATGAGTTTCATTCAGTTGTAACAACAGAGTTGGTGAAAACAGCTAAAGAAAATTATGGTGCAGACTTATCAAAATCAACAATGAATGCGCTGGAAAGAAAACTTAATGCCAGTTCAGATATTGCCGTTGTTAAATCTTTTGGGGATTATAAAATTAAACAAAATAAGGCAGAACTTGAAAGGCAAAAAGAATTAGAGCAAGCGCAAAAATATAACAAGCCGGAAATGGTAGAAGCCATAAATCAAAAATTTGACCAACAAAAACAGCAAAACAAACAAGAATTTGTTGAAAAAATGCAGGCAGTTGTGAAAGATGTGATTAAAGAAGCCGGCGAAACGATTGTTAAAGTTGTGGAAACTGATAAGAAGCAAAAACAAAAAAATGAAATAGAAAACTCTATCAGAGACCACCTAAGAGGTTTTTCAAGAACAATTCCATCATTTTTAATGGCTTATGGAAATGAAGAAACGTGTTTGGAAAATTTTGATAAAATTATCCCTGATGAGGTATTTAAAGAAGTAACCAGTATTACTCTGGATGAATTTAGATTTTTAAGAGATGGTGGAGATTATATTGATGCTGAAACCGGAGATACAAAGCATTTTGACGGACATTTATTTGATCCGATAGTCTTTAATGATTCGGTTAAAGAGTTTCTTAATCTGAAACGAAAATTAGGAAATTACTTCGATGAAGCAAGCAAAGAAGACATTTTCGATTATATTCCACCCCAAAAGACCAACCAAATATACACACCCAAGAAAGTGGTTGTGGAAATGGTAGATAGCTTATTGGCGGAAAATCCTGAATGTTTTGATGATCCTAATAAAACCTTTATCGACTTGTATATGAAATCTGGTCTTTATATTACCGAAATTGTTAAAAGATTATACAGAAACGAGAAGATGAAACAAGCCTTTCCGAATGATAAAGAACGGTTACAACATATTTTTGCCAATCAGGTTTACGGTCTGGCTCCGACAGAAATTATATATCGCATAGCCATCGCCTATATCTTAGGTTTTAGTGACGAAATTAAGATAGAAAAGCATAATCTGAGACAATTTGATACGTTACCGGCCGTTCAAGCCGGGAATCTAGAACAAAAGCTTGATGAGATATATGCACATAACTAAAGCAGAATTATAAATTTGCAGCTTTGATAAAATCTATTAATTTTTTTATCTGCTCTTTTAAATCTAAGCATTTCTCAAGATTGCTTATGTTATATTTGTCCTTTTGAATAATTTCTGAAGCAAAGGAAACTTTATCAAATGTATCAACATGTTTTCTTTCTTTGTATAAATCTGGAAATAAAGCGTATTGCTCAATTTCTGTTTCTTCTCCAAAATATGCGGAAATTGCTTCTTTTGGTAAATAGTTTTCTATTTCTTTGCCAGCGGTTATCCAATGATTATCAGGCATAGCTTCTGCAATTTGTTGAACTCTTTGTTTTAGAGTTCCATCACTTGACCTTTTATCACTATCCATAACAACATAAGAATTTTTATTAACTTTAAGAAGATTGATTAAGCCATTATCATCGGCCGAATAATGCGCCAGCAAAGCACCTCCGTAAAAGACACATTGATAATCTAATCCTTCTTGTAAAGGAGAGCCAGTATTAAAAAACTGTATCCATTTGTTAATATATATTCGGTCAGACGGTCCTTCTACCCATATAATACAATTGGATTGTAAAATATCGCTTGCTTTTATCCCTAGCTCATCTAGTAAATTTTTCTTATCATTCCAAGTATCTACTTTTTGCACAGTGGAATAATGTCCATCATTTGTCACTCTAAGTATTTGAGAATTTTTATTATTACCGAACAAATCTATTGCAACATTAGAGTGAGTTGTTAAGAATAATAACATATCTTTGTTTGCCATTATATAATCTTTTATATGAAATAAAAGTTTTCGTTCTAAGCTAGGGTGCATGTTATTTTCTAGCTCTTCCAATGCATACACAAACTTATTTTCTTGGGTTAAAAAAGGAATGACATGTAAAAGTGGTCAGCGCGGCAATAACAGTTTTAAGCCCACTGCCACAGTCAGAAAGCTTTATTCCGCCTTTTCCCTTTTCTTCCAAATATATTTCATATGTGCCAACAGAATTAGTTTTAGTATAAATACGAGAGAATTGTATTTCAGGGGCTACTATTTTATTGATTAAATTCAAAAAATCGTATTCAATATATTCTTGCTAATGATTTTGATTTTCGCCTTCATCATTAAGCATGCGTGCAATTAAATCTGTGATATGGCTAGCATCTTTATCTATGAAGTCAAAAGATAATTTTTTATCAAAATTAATTTTTTCTTTTTTTATATCTCGTTCTGCTTGTAAATGCAAATAGCGATATCCATCAAAAGGGCTGACAACTTGTATTTTTTGTAACATTGATGATATAACATTTTCCGCTATAAAAGACACTTTAATATAGCTCAAATCAGTATCTATTTTTTTATTATCACCATATAAAGATAATGTATAGAGGTGATTAACCAAATACTTTCCGACTAAATCCCAGTCACTATATGATTTATTTCCGAGTAAAGTTCCTAAAGTATCTGAAGAAACATTATCAGCAAAAACCCGACTTAATTGTTCTTTAGTAAAGGTATTTCCAATTTGAATGTCTGGGATATATGAGGATTGAATTCCTTTTTTTATAAAATATTCTAATGCTTCCAATAATTTTGATTTTCCGCTATTGTTTTTTCCGATAATTACATTAAATTTTTTAATGATATCAAAACCTTGGTATTCTTCACCAAAACACTTATATTTTCTAACCTTAAAAGATACACTCATTTTTGTTTCCCTTATAAAAAGCAATAACCTTTATTAAATATAGAAATTGCATTTTTTATTTATCTTCTGCACAGTTTAACTTCATTTTGTAATCTCCGATAATTACAAAATAGATAATCACACGAAAACATATTTAGCAAGGAAGAAAAAATGACTATAAATAATGTACTCTAAATAACACATAAAAATATTTACATTCTAAGATAGCGAGAATATATTAAATTCACTTTTTACCTGAAATAATTTTCAAAAGAAGGATTTCTCATGCCTGATAGCACCATTGACCGTATAAAAGAACAATTAACCTGCTATGAAAATTTTAATAATTTCCTACAATCACGACGTTTCCTTTTTGAATTTGCCGTAATTTAGAATATTTTTGAAAAGAAAAAAATGGGAAATCATGCTTCAATATTTGATGTATCTGATTTTGTAGAAAGATTACCAAGTATAGATAATATAAACATTAATGAAATATTTGAATATTTTAAAAATCGCTATACAAATAATCCAAACTACGCAAATTTATTTGAAGCTTTACGGTGGAGAGACAAAGAAAAAGATAAAAAAGATGAAACACATAGGATATTGTTAGATAAAGATTCAATCGATAAAGATAAAATTAAAGCTGTTTTATATATAATTTTCAGGTTAAGAAATAACTTGTTTCATGGAGAAAAGAGCATTTTAACTATTGATCAGCAAAGGGAAACTTTTAATTTGGTAAATTCTTTCTTACTCGATGTAATAGAAACACCAAATAGAAACTAATAAATCTATTATTTATAGTGATACAAAATAAGTGAGAAACCGATGAAACCAGCTAATATTCTATCTTTTTCAGAAATATCTGATCAAACATGTAGAAACAATTATGAAAAGTACCTTGGAATAAATATAAAAGATGAGGAATTTTTATGTTTGAAAAAGTTTTGTTCTCTTTTACAAGCTGAACATCCTTCCATTGAGGTATATAATAATTTTTATATTGGTTACAATATTCCCCAAATTTCAAAAGAATTTGATTTGCTTAGAATTGATGATAATTTGGTAATAGATATTGAGCTAAAGAAAACATCTACTCCAGAAAAAATAAAAAAACAACTTATACAAAACCAACATTACTTATCATATTTAAATCGCAATATTTTATTAGTAACTTTTGAAAAAGATACTGGTTCAATCTATACATTAGATAAAGACAACCAATTAATTACCATAGATATCAATGGACTAATCTCCGCTCTTGAAAGCCAAAATCATCTATATACAGGTGATTTAAATAAACTTTTTAATCCTTCCAATTATTTAGTTTCACCTTTTAATTCTACGGGAGCTTTTCTTGATAGAAAATACTTTTTAACTAATCAACAAGAAGAATTTAAAACAAGTGTAACTAATTCATTTAAATCTACTTCTCACAACATTATTGGAATAACCGGGAAAGCAGGAACAGGCAAAACATTATTACTATATGATTTAGCTAAACATTTTATAGAAGAAGGTAAACGTGTTAAGATTTTTCATGTCGGAAATTTAAACAAAGGTCACTATACTTTAATATCCCGCGGATGGGATATATCTCCAATCAAAGATGTTTACAATGTAATTATGAATGCAATAGATGCACAAAGGAAATCTAAATTTGATATTATAATTTTGGATGAAACTCAAAGGATTAACACTAATCAGCTGGATTTAATTCTTAACTTTGTGCGAGATAATCAGTTAAAATGCATTATTAGTTATGACCCAATTCAAACTCTTTCTTATATGGAAAAAAATAGTAAGGCCATACCTACTATAGAAGCAAGTTGCACAAATAAACTTGAATTGTCTGAAAAAATAAGAACTAATAAAAATTTAGCACAGTTTATCAGATCAGTTTTTGATTTGAATAAAAAATCACAAATCATTCCAGAAGATGTTTCTATCATTCATTTTCAAAATGAAAGCACTGCTAAAGCATATATTTCTACAAAAAATGATTTTAGACTTATTAATTATACGCCGTCTCGGTATTATCAAGATCACTTAGATGATTTCCAATTACTTAGAGTATACGAAGGAACATCTCATAGTGTTATTGGACAAGAATTTGATAATGTTATTGTTATAATAGACAATTTTTTTTGTTATGATGGAGCTAAGCAATTAAAAAGCATAGGAAGGCCGGGAAATCCCTATGATCAAGTTAAAATGTTATTCCAAGCTATGACACGTGTTAAAAGAAAACTTGAAATAGTTATCATTAATAATCAGCCTGTTTTTGGAGAAATATTAAAACTTCTTTCATAAAAACAATGATAAAAAGGATATTATAATGAGTAGTATACAATACCCGGTTACCAAATATGAGCAACAAGGGGAGGTTTCTGCAACTTTAGGCTAACAGCATCACCAATTCAAACGGCAGGTATAAAACTGCTGTTTTTCTTTTATAAATCAAGA
>ENA-OURU01001093-OURU01001093.1-human-gut-metagenome-genome-assembly--contig:-NODE-1093-length-37081-cov-2.405580_pt1 | contig 37081 bp, 38 predicted proteins | sample MGYA00242137_ERZ509064 | MGnify/ENA primary metagenome ERZ509064 (study PRJEB26280, sample SAMEA2338777) | human gut metagenome | biome: human gut; feature: human-associated habitat; material: faeces...
TTGCAAGTACTATGATCTCTCTGCAGATTATCTAATCGGACTGATCAATACTCCTACATCATATAGAAGAAGATCTGATAGATATAAATAAAATATTTTTCAAATTTCTTTTTTTTGTTTTTTGCTGTTTAGGAAAAGCGGCCCAACGCAGTTCCACGATTCCACAATCGGCAAAATACAACAAACCAACCGCTGAATTTTCAACGGTTGGCTCCCATGTGGAGCTACTGGCCGGAATCGAACCGGCGACCTCATCCTTACCAAGGATGCGCTCGTACCGACTGAGCTACAGTAGCATATTTAATTTTTGACTTCACGGCCCGCCGAAGCGACATCAAATCCGTGGTCTTGACAAGTCGGTGCAAGCTTTCGGCCGGGCGCTTTCGGCTGCTCGCTTTCGCCAAGCCCGGCGGGATTCTGTGTTTCTCACTTGGGCTCGCGCGCATAACGACCAGCGCGCACACAACGACTCGCAAGTTTTATCCTACTATATGTCGCCAAAAAAGTCAATATCCAAGATAATTATAAATTTTCTTTTTTATTCGCTGAATGGCGTTATCCACCGTCTTGCTGCTCTTATTCATCTCTTCAGCGATTTCCTTGTACTTTTTCCCCTGGACCATGGCCGCCAGGACTTTCTGCTCCAGCGGACTGAAAAGCTGGTTGCTGTCCTGTATGAGGAACTCCGTAATTTCCCGCATGAGCATCAGCGTCTCCGGGTCATCGTCGTTCTTCGGGCGCAGCCGCTCTTCAAGCGGTTTTTCATCATCGCCTGTGTCCTGATCCTGGTTCAGCGATACCGATTCGTTGAGGATCTTGTGTTTTCGCAGGTTGGCCTTGCGTATAGCTGAAATGATCTGCCTGTTTATGCATACCTCTGCGAATGTCCTGAAAGAAACGTTTTTTTCCTCGCGGAATTCCCTTATGGCCTTGAAAATGCCTATCATGCCCTCCTGGATCACGTCTTCCTTATCTCCGCCCACGATAAAATAGACGCTGGACTTTATTTTCGCCAGTTCTTTGTACTTGTTTATGAGAAATTCCTCAGCGGTCACACTGCCCTCCTGAGCCATTTTAACAAGTTCTTCATCTGTAAGAATGTTATAGTTATCTGTGTTCATCCCTCTGTCTTCTCACTTCATACATCAGCACCGCCGCGGCGTTGGACGCGTTAAGAGAATTTATCCTGCCGCGCATCGGCATTGAAACTGTGAAATCGCAATTTTCTTTCACGAGACGCCCTATCCCTGCGCCCTCGCTGCCTATGACCACAGCCAGCTTGCCTTTCAAATCAGCCTTATAATATTCCTGGCCTCCCATGTCGCAGGCTCCTATCCAAAAGCCCATCCCCTTTAGTTCCTCTATGGTGCGTACAATGTTGGAAACCCTTATGCACGGTACGTATTCTATAGCTCCGGCCGACGTCTTGGCGACCGTTTCCGTCAGGCCGCAGGCATTTCTCTTGGGAATGATTACGCCGTGAGCTCCGGCGCACTCGGCAGTCCTCATTATAGCACCCAGGTTATGCGGATCTTCGATATTGTCCAGTATTATTAAAAAAGGCTCTTCGCCGGCTTCCTCGGCTTTTTTCAGCGCATCATCAAGATTTTTATAGTTGTAAGCGGCAGTAAAAGCGCATACGCCCTGATGAGCAGCACCTCCCGCCAACTTGTCCAGGTAGCGCTTTTCCGCTCGAGCTACAGAAATACCTTTTTCTTTCGCCATTGCCATTATCTTGACTGCGGAGCCGTCTGTGGAAGTCATCATGACTTTCTCTATTTCCCGGCCGCTTTTCAGCGCCTCGATTACGGGATTTCTCCCGAAAATTACGTTAGCCATTATTTATCCTCTTATATTCTGTGAAGCGATAGCTTATGCCGTTCTCTTCGTGCTCTTCGCTGGTCCATATCAGCTCAAAATCCGGGTTTTTGTCCAAGTCCGGCAGAAAAGTATCGGCGTTAAAATCCCCCTCGATCTTCGTTATGAGGCAGGAATCGCAGTATTTGAGAAGCTGGCGGTAAACTTCTCCGCCGCCTGCCGCCATCAGCTGGTCGTCCGCGGCTGCCGCCGCTTCGCCTCCGTACATCGAAAGCAGTTCTTCTACACTTGCCGCCGTGCTGCAGCTCTCTTTGCTGAATTTCGAATCTCTCGTCAGCACAACAGTGCCGCGTCCCGGAAGAGGTTTTCCGCCGGGGAGGCTTTCCAGAGTTTTACGACCCATGATCAGTGTTTTTCCCAGAGTTTTTTCCTTAAAATATTTCAAGTCGCCGGGGAGGTGGCACAGCAGTCCGCCGTCCTTTCCTATTCCCCACTTTTCATCTGCAGCTGCGATGAGCTTCATCTTGTCATTTTCCTCTTTTCCTGCGAAATCCGCGTGTACTGCCCGGCCTGTTCTACTGAGCCGATGACGCAGCATCCTCTCCGTATCTATATGGCGATAGGTATGTTCAGAATCTGCGGATTTTTCTGATAATCTTCTATTATTATATCGTCCACGGTGAAATCATAGAAGTCTTTTACGTCAGGATTGAGCCTGAACTTAGGCGCCGGGTACTGAGGACGCTTGATCAGTTCCCTGATGACCGGTACATGCCTGTCATATATATGAGCGTCGGCTATTACGTGAACCAGCTCTCCTGCCACGAGTCCGCTGACTTGGGCGAACATGTGGACAAGAATCGAATATTGCACCACATTCCAGTTGTTGGCCGCCAGTATGTCCTGGGAACGCTGGTGGAGTATGGCGTTGAGCTTGTTTCCTGTCACATTGAAGGTCATGCTGTAGGCGCATGGCTCAAGGTTCATCTCTGCAAGATCGCTGAAATTATATATATTTGTAAGGATACGCCTGGAGTAAGGCGTGTTTTTAAGCTGCCACAGCACGTTATCCACCTGGTCCATCTCGCCCTGACTGAAGCGGTACTTTTTTCCCATCTGATAGCCGTAGGCCTTGCCGATGGAACCGTCTTCATCGGCCCATTCGTCCCAGATATGTCCTTTGAGATCTTTGATGTTGTTGGACTTTCTCTGCCATATCCACAGGAGCTCGTCGCAGGCAGTCTTTATGGCGGTAGGCCTCAGTGTGAGGGCCGGAAATTCCTCCTGCAGGTCGTAGCGGTTTACTACGCCGAAAATCTTTATCGTATGAGCGGGAGTTCCGTCCTCCCATCTGGCTCTGACCGTCTGGCCCTCCGAAGAGAAGCCGTTCTCCAGTATCTCGTTGCACATGTTGACAAACAGTACGTCGGCTTTGCTCATTGCTTTTCTCCTTTTGTATTTTCAATTATCCTCACGGCCTCGGCCATCACCTCTTCAAGCCGCTGCTCTTCTCCTGAAAGATAAAGGTATCCTATCAGCGCCTCGAAAGCCGTTGCCATCTTGTAATCTATGGGGTCGGCGTTTTTAGGCTTTGATGACGTCCTTCTGTTTCTGGCGCGCCTTACGAGAGAGGCTTCCTTCTCAGAAAGAAAGCCGTCCAAAAGAGCTCGCACCGCTTCTGCCTGTCCCTTGGCTTTGACATAAGGGACAGCCATGAAATGAAGTTTGTCGGCATTGACCTGTCCGCTCTCCATCACATGCTTTCTGACGTAAACCTCGTACACCGCGTCCCCCATATAGGCGAGAGCCGTAGTATTTATCTGATTCAAACTCTTTATCATGATTCTTTTATGATCTGAACTCCCTGCGGCGTGTCTTTAAGAGTTATTCCAATGGCTTTCAGCTGATCCCTTATCTGGTCGGCTCGGGCGAAATCTTTCGCTTTTCTGGCCGCCTGGCGCTCATCTATCAGGCTCTGGATTTCAGGATCCACTTCTGCCATCTCTTCTTCCTTGTCCTGCTGAAGCAATCCTAAAACGGAAGCCAGTTCCATCAGAATATCGAGGCAGCCCTGGGCGAAAGCTTTTGAAGCTCCGTCCTTTACGGCTGTATTGATGGCGGTAATCAGCTCGAACACTGCGCTTATGGCGTCCGCCGTATTGAGGTCGTCCTCCATGGCCGCTATGAATTCCTGTCTGTATTTGTCAAAGCCGTCAAGGGTCTCTTTCTCCGCCTCTGTCATTTCTCCTGTGCCGGAAGATATTAAATGCTTGAGATTGCTCTTGGCGTTTCTCATTCTGGCAAGGCCGTTCTGCGACTGGGTGAGGATTTCCTCGCCGAAATCTATAGGACCTCTGTAGTGGCCGCTCAGGATGAGGAATCTCAGCACTTCGCCGTCGTAGACTTTGAGCAGGTCTCTGACGGTCTTGAAGTTTCCGAGGGACTTGGACATCTTGGTTCCGTCAATATTTATATATCCGTTGTGCATCCAGTAATGGGCGAATTCCTTGCCGCTGTGGGCTTCCGACTGTGCTATCTCGTTTTCGTGGTGCGGGAACTGCAGATCCTGACCGCCGGCATGGATGTCTATCGTATCGCCCAGATATTTTTTAGACATGGCAGAGCACTCTATGTGCCAGCCCGGTCTTCCCATGCCCCAAGGAGATTCCCAGGCGATCTCGCTGTCCTCTTTTCTCGCTTTCCACAGAGCGAAGTCAAGCGGATCTTCCTTGCTTTCTCCCACGGCGATCCTGGCTCCCGAAATCAGGTCGTCGATGTTCTTTCCGGAAAGCTTGCCGTACCCATCAAATTTTCTCGTCCTGTAGTATACGTCTCCGTCGGCCTCGTAAGCGTATCCCAGGTCTATCAGGTCCTGAATAAACTTGATTATATCATTTATAGTATCTGTAACCTTGGGATGAACTGTAGCTTTCTTCACGTTGAGAGCCGCCGCATCTTTGTAATATTCCTCGATATACTTTTCGCTCACTTCGCTGGCTGTCACGCCCTCTTCCTTGGCTCTCTTGATTATCTTATCGTCCACATCGGTGAAATTCTGAACGAATTTGACCTTGTATCCCCTGTACTCGAGGTATTTTCTCATAGTGTCGAAAACTACGAAAGGACGGGCGTTTCCTATATGGAAATAGTTGTAGACCGTCGGTCCGCAGACGTACATTCTGACTTTTCCCTCTTCTATAGGTACGAATTCTTCTTTTTTATTGGTCAGCGTATTATAAATCTTCATGATTATATTCCTCTCCCGCTTGTTTATCATTTGGCTGGTTTTCGGCGACCGAATCCGCCGCGGAGGTTTCCGATCCGTTTTCGGCTTCACGCAGCCTGTTTTCCAGAGTAACTATTCTTCTCCTCAGGCACTCTATCTCCACGGCCACCGGATCCGGCAGGTCGACCTGATTGAGCTCCTGATTGGTGCTCTTGCCGTTTCTCTTGATTATTGTTCCCGGTATTCCGACTACGGTACAGTTTGGCGGAATTTCCTTTACCACCACGGAACCGGCTCCGATCTTCACGTCGTCGCCGACCTTGAAAGGCCCCAAAACCTTGGCTCCCGCGCTTACGAGAACTCTGTTTCCAATGGTAGGGTGACGTTTGCCGGAATCTTTTCCTGTTCCTCCCAGCGTGACTCCGTGATATATGGTCACGTCGTCGCCGACTTCAGCTGTCTCTCCAATGACGATTCCCATGCCATGGTCTATAAAGCACCGCCTGCCTATTGTCGCTCCGGGGTGGATTTCAACGCCTGTAAGCCACCTGGCCAGCTGTGAAATGATCCTGGCGATAAGCTTGAGCTTATGGCGGTGGAGCCAGTGTGCCGGCCGGTGGAGGATCAGAGCCCATATTCCCGGATAGCATATAAGGACCTCAAAACCGTTTCTGGCGGCCGGGTCTTTTTCAACTATATTTCTTATATCTTCTCCGACTTCTTTAAAAAATGCCATGATTACTTCTCATTTCTTGAGTTATTTCTCATTCTCTGAGCTGTTTCTCATTATCTGAGCTGTTTCCCATTTACGGGCTGTTTATTCTTCTTCAACTACCTTGATAGTCTTTATCACCTGCGGCTCAAGAGGCTTGTCGCTGTAATCCCTTTTGGCTGAAACGATCCTGTCGGCGGCTTCTATTCCCTCTGTGATTTTGCCGAAAGCGGCGTACTGTCCGTCAAGATGAGGCGCATTTTCCACCATGATGAAGAACTGGGAGCCTGCCGAATCGGGATGCATTGCTCTGGCCATGGAAAGAACGCCTCTCGTGTGTTTCAGATCGTTCTTCACTCCGTTAGCTGCGAACTCACCCTTTATATTATGACCGGGACCGCCTGTTCCGTTACCGAGAGGACAGCCTCCCTGAATCATAAATCCCGGAATTACGCGGTGAAATATAAGTCCGTCGTAAAATCCCTCAGCTGCCAGCTTTTCAAAGTTGGCTACAGTTATCGGCGCGATTTCAGGATAAAGCTCCCCTTTCATAATATCGCCGTTTTCCATCTCAATAATCACTTTTTTCATAGTATCTCTCCTTTACATAAGAATGCACCTAACACACCCATTATTACTATCAGCGTCAATGCGTTGACTTTGAATTTTTTTGCCGCGATGAACGTGACCGCAGCCATTCCTATCTGAACAGGCTTTATGACTTCCAGAAAATCTCCGAAGCTTGCGACGGCGGCAAAGTCGGAAAAATTCCCCGAAAACAGCGATGTTTCGGCGATCATTAAAAAGCCTGCCATGATCATTCCAACCGCTACAGGTCTTATACCCACAAAAGCCCCCTGTACAAGCTTGCTTTCCTGATATTTGTTGAGAAATTTTACGCATACCGCCACCAGGATGAACGTGGGAAAAGCTACTCCGATGGTAGCTGCCAGCGCCCCGGCAACTCCTGCCGTTTCAAAGCCTGTAAAAGTCGCCGCGTTTACAGCCAGAGGTCCAGGCGTCGCCTGAGATATGGCGAACAGATTGGCAAATTCGTCCGGGTCTATGCTGTTGAACTCAGATACGCTCTGATATATGAGGGGCAATATGGCCATGCCTCCGCCGAAGCCGATGAGACCGATCTTGGCAAAGGTCAGGAAAAGCTTAGCTATCAATTCCATCGTTTTCTTCCTCCTCTGCCTTCGGGCTCTGCTGTCCGCCTCTATTCTGCTTCGCTTTGCCGGCGGTAAAATATATTTCTCCTATGAGGATTCCGGCCAGTATGACCCAGACCGCATTGACACCGAAAATGCCTATCGCCAGAAAAGCTGCTGCGGCTACGATCCACTGGAAAGCTCCGCCCAGGGTCTGCTTGCCCATCTTCCATGCGGCGTAGGCTATGAGTCCGGTGGCCGCGGCCTTGACGCCTTCAAGCGCACCTCCGATATACGGATTGCCGCCAACCTCCTCTAAGAAACATACCACCAAAATGATTATCACAAACGATGGCAATATGACTCCGAAAGTAGCCATAAGAGCTCCCCAAAACCCTTTTTTAAAATATCCCACATAAGTCGCCATGTTTATGGCGATAACGCCGGGAAGCCCCTGGCTGACAGCTATGCAGTCCAGAACCTCTTCCTCCGACATCCATTTTTGCTTATCGCATATCTTTTCCTGCATCAGCGGGACCATAGCCATTCCCCCTCCTACGGTGACTATTCCCAATTTGAAAAAGCACAGAAAAAGACTCATATAGATATTTTCTCTGAAAAATGCTTTTACCTTACCCATCTATGTCCTCTGAAATAGCTTTTATCCTCTCTTTTCTGCGTTGACCAGGGCTATGGCCTCTTTTACGGCCTCTTCCGCCGTCTTTTCCTCTTTTTCACTTTCTCTCCTGAGCTTATATTCCACAATCCCCTCGGCGGCGCGTTTTCCCACCGTGATTCTCAGCGGTATGCCCAGGAGGTCGGCGTCTTTGAATTTGACGCCCGGTCTTTCGTCTCTGTCATCCAGCAGGACTTCAACCCCTGCCGCCAGCAGTTCCTTGTAAATCTTATCTGCGACAGCTTCCTGCTCTGCATCTCCAGGTTTGACCAGAGTGATGATAACATGGTAAGGAGCCACCGACATAGGCCAGATTATACCGTTGTCATCGTGATTCTGCTCAACTATGGCCGAAAGAGTTCTGGTAACGCCGATGCCGTAGCAGCCCATGACGATGTACTGATCTTGCTGGTTCTCGTCTTTATACGTGGCGTTCATGGCCTCTGAATATTTGGTTCCCAATTTAAAGACCTGACCTACTTCTATGCCGCGGGCATGCTTTACAGGAGCGCCGCATACAGGGCACGGGTCGCCCTCTTTGAGCGTCTTTATATCAGTAACTATATCACCTTTATAATCTCTTCCGTAATTTACGTTTTTAACATGGTAGTCTTCCCTGTTAGCTCCGGCACACAGGTTTTTCAGTCCTGTAAGCTCGCTGTCCACCACTATTTTGCAGTCGTGGAGTCCAATAGGGCCTGTGAATCCGCCTACGCAGCCGGTCCTCTCAGCCATCTTGTTTTCGTCGGCAAAGCCTATGGCGTGCTCAGGTATGCCGAGGGCGTTGACCAGCTTTATCATGTTCAGTTCTCTGTCACCCCTGATAAAAGCGGCCACGTATTCTTTTTCCTCGCCATCGTCGCCGTAGGTGACAAACAGAAGAGCCTTTATGGTCCTGCTCTTTTCAAGACACAGGAAGCCCGCCACTTCTTCTATAGTCTTGGTTCCCGGAGTGTGCACCTCTTCAAGAGGCAGCATTTCATCCGTTTCAGCCGGCGCGTCTACGCATTCGGCTCTTTCCACCGTGGCGGCCATGGAGCATTTTTCGCAGTATGCGACTTCGCTTTCTCCGACTTCTGAAAGGGCGGTAAACTCATGGGAATTGCTTCCCCCGATGGCTCCCGTGTCGGCTTCCACAGCTCTGAAAGTCAGTCCGCATCTGGTGAATATCCTGTCGTAAGCGTCGTACATTTCCTTGTAGCTCTTATCAAGACCCTCAAAATCCTTATCGAAGGAATATGCGTCCTTCATGATGAACTCCCTGCTTCTCATGAGGCCGAATCTAGGTCTTGCTTCGTCCCTGTACTTTATCTGTATCTGGTACAGATTCATAGGCAGCTGCCTGTGGGAAGAAACGTCGTTTCTTACTATATCGGTAAAAATCTCTTCATGGGTAGGCCCGAGGCAGAAATCTCTGCCGTTTCTGTCTTTTATGCGCCAAAGCTCAGGACCGTAGGCGGACCAGCGGCCTGACTCCTGCCAGAGCTCAGCGGGCTGAACAGCGGACATGTGTATCTCCTGCCCACCGGCAGCGTCCATCTCTTCTCTTACGATATCTTCGATTTTCTTGATCGATCTCCAGCCGAAAGGCATGAAGCCGTAGATTCCCGAAGCCAGTTTTCTTATCATTCCTGTGCGCAGAAGCAGGATGTGGCTTGGTATTTCCGCTTCCGCCGGTACTTCTCTTAAAGTTTTTATATGCATCTTTGAAAGTTTCATTTGAGTCTCCTTTTGCTTCTATGGTTTATGAAATGTCAGAAAGTTCTGCTCTAACTCTGCTCTGACATTCTTAATTTCTGGTCAATATGCATACCGCTTCAGCGGCGATTCCCTCTTCTCTTCCGACAAAGCCAAGCTTTTCCGTAGTCGTCGCTTTGACGTTAATGCATGAAACATCTTTTTCCAAGGCTTCCGCCACATTGAGTTTCATCTTCTCAATATGTGGAAGCAGCTTGGGCCTCTGCGCCATGATGGTTATGTCGGCGTTGTTCAGGGTCCAGCCCTTTTCCTCGAGTAGGGCTTTCACTTCTTTCAGAAGCTTCATACTGGAAATGTCTTTATATTTCATGTCTGTATCGGGAAAATGTCTGCCGATGTCTCCCAGTCCGGCAGCGCCCAACATCGCGTCCATGAGGGCGTGAACGGCCACATCCGCGTCTGAATGGCCTAAAAGCCCCTTTTCAAACGTGATTTCCTCGCCGCACAATATCAATTTTCTTCCCTCTGCAAGCCGGTGAACGTCGTATCCGGAGCCTGCTCTGAATTCCATGGGCAAATCCTCCCTGGTGGTGATTTTTATATTGCTGTAGCTTCCCTCAGTCAGGGTCACTTTTGCTGTTATTTTTTTATGCGAAGTCTCCGTCTCCGGATTTTTCACTTCCGAATTTTTCGCTTCTAAAGTTCCTGCAATCAGCCTGTCGACCAGGCTTGCGTCGTCTGTTCCGTAAAAACCGTCCTCATAGGCTTTTCTAAAAGCTTCCTTGATCAGTCCCGTCTCAAAGCACTGGGGAGTCTGCACGGTATAGAGCGAGCTTCTGTCTATACTCCAGTTGGTCGGCGCATTGTGCCGAAGTTCATCTGAATCCTCTTTTTCACCACTGCACAGCTGCCTTACGCTTTCCTTTACCGGAACGCAGGGAACCGCGGCTCCCGTTTTCGAGGCGGCTTCCAGAACACCGTCTATGATATCCCCGGTGACGTATGGCCGCGCGCCGTCATGTATCAGTACGTAGCCCTCCTCTGCCTGCCTGAGCGCGGCATCGACCGAGTCCTGCCGTTCCTTTCCGCCGGTCAATATTTTCCTGACCTTTGAAAAATGGCTGCATTTCTCTCGGCACAGTTCTTCAAAACCTTTGCCTGCAACTACAAGAATATCGTCTACGTGAGACGACTTTTGAAACGGCTCTATGGCGTTTTCGAGTATGGTGCGGCCGTTCAAAGCGAGAAACTGCTTAGGAAGGGAAGCCTTCATTCGGCTTCCCTTTCCGGCTGCTGTAATAATAGCTGTAACTTTTTTATCCTGAAACATATATTCCCCCGCGGTTTGTAAGTTGCAAGCCGTAAATTGCACGCGGCGGCTATTTGGCGGATTTTCAAAGCCAATATTGCGTCGGCTATTTGGTAACTTTTCCGAAAATCATTCTTCCTGCGGCCGTCTGCAGCACGCTGGTCACCAGAATATCTACGGTATTGCCTATTTGTTTGCGTCCGTTTTCGACGACTATCATAGTTCCGTCGTCCAGGTAAGCGACGGCCTGGCTAGGGTCCTTGCCCTGCTTTATCAATGTGACGGTCATTCTCTCTCCCGGGATAACCATCGGCTTAAGGGCGTTGGCCAGCTCGTTTATGTTGAGCACCGGAACTTCCTTGATGGCAGCCACTTTATTGAGATTGAAATCGTTGGTAACGACTTTTCCCTTCATTATCTGCGCCAGCTTAAGAAGCTTTACGTCTACCTCCGGGATTTCCTTGAGCGCTTTTTCCGAATCGGAATTATAAATTTCTATGCCGTAGTCTTCCTGTATCTTGTTGAGAATATCAAGCCCTCTTCTTCCTCTTGTCCTCTTGAGCGCGTCCGATGAATCGGCTATATGACGCAGTTCCACCAATACGAATTCCGGAATAACTATAGGTCCTTCCATAAATCCGGTCTTGATTATTTCCAGTATCCTGCCGTCTATTATGACGCTCGTATCGAGGATCTTCGGAACTTTAGCCTTTTTTCTGTCCTTGGCATTGTAAGCGTAGTCGTTTTCTTCCTCCTGCTGCTTCTGTGTAAGCGTGGCTTTCTGGGCAATCGACCTTACAATCAGTTCCGAGCCTTTTTTGCTTCCTACTACGGCGCCGAGGAAACCCAGCAGCACATAGCTGCATATCGTCAGAGTCACGTATATGGCCGGCGAAACTATGTCCTGATATATCTTTGTCAGCAGGAAAGCTATGACAAGACCGATTATCATTCCGACTACGCCTGCAAGCAGGTCGTTGGCTGAAACGCTCTGCAGGTCCTTGCCTATGTTGGTAGCCATCTTGTTGCCTGTCTTACCAAGTGCCGGGGCTATTCTATAAAATAAAATTCCAAATATAATTGCGAAAACAATTCCCATTCCAAGAGCTCCCATCTTGGAAAGTACCATATAATCCGGATTAGTCTTGGCTTCTTCGACAGCAAAATTGTTGAACAGAGCAAACAGTCCGTATCCTACAAGCATGCCTACTGCGGTGAAGATTCCCCTGAACAGTTTTTTAAACATCTCCTTTTCCCCCTTTCTCTATAAATTTTTTCCGGTATGCGCTAGGTAAATAAATGTCCCTTTATCAGATGGCGCGCTCTAGCATGTGGGAAGCCTCTTTTTCCGAGATACCGCATGTCAAAATGATCTCGCTTACGAGAATTTCTTTGGCTCCTGACAGCATCTTCTTTTCACCGGCGGAAAGCTTTTTCTCCCTGTCTATGCGGGTAAGGTTGCGGACTACTTCCGCCACTTTCAAAATGTCGCCTGTCTTGAGCATTTCCATGTTGTCCCTGCATCTGCGGTTCCAGTTTCCGTCCATGGATGAGCTTTTATCTTTCAGTATATTGACCGCTTCGTCTATGGCAGTCTTGTCCACTATCCGGCGTATTCCCACCGACGTCTCGGAATCTATGGGAATCATCACGTCCATATCGCTGCACGGTAATTTTAAAACGTAGTATTGCTTAACTTCTCCCAAAATCTTTCTCTCTTCAATTTTCTGAATGATGCCTGCCCCGTGCACAGGGTGGACGATCTTATCACCGACAGAGAACATGGCGCGCTCCTTCCCTTGCATACCTAAATTTAGTATAAAAGAAATCCGGCTTTTATGTCAAGGCTCTAAGAAAAAATATAATTTTATCACAGTTAAAAATTCTCTGTCAACACCTATTTTTCACAAAATCATTATACTATTTTAATAAAAATCTCGAACAAAGGCTGCGAAGCTTTGTCAAAGTAAAAGCCCTTGCTCAGGCCAGGGGCTCAGGTCAAGGGCTTTTGCCGGTCGATTTTGCCGTCCCGGCGTTAGCTATTTTTTATTTTTTCCTCTGCTCTTCAGTCGTTCTGTTTCCTCCAAAGTAAGAGGGCGATATGTACGTATGCTGTTCTTTTCTCCGGTTTTCCAAAAGAACTTTCCTGTAAATCCGTAGATCACCGCTATTATAGGGTCTATCCAGCAGAATACTGCAAACGGCAGGTAGGCGACCGTTGATACGCCGAGAGTTCCCGCCATGTATGCTCCGCAAAGGCTCCATGGTATGAGCGGCGATATAATTGTTCCGCTGTCTTCAAGAGTCCTTGAAAGAGTCTGAGGCAGCAGATCGCGTTTTCTGAATTCAGTAACGAACATTCTTCCGCCGACAATGATAGCCAGAGTCTGGCTGGCAGTAGCAGCAAGCAGAAGAGTACACGTAAGCACAACTGCAAGTACCAGGCCTCCGAGGTTTTTTATCAGAGGTTTTATCGCAGTCAGGAATGCGTTGAGCAGTCCCGTCTTTTCCATTATAGCGCCATAGAGCATACCGAGAATTCCGAGGGCTGCGGTAGAAAGCATGCTCTGAAGTCCCCCTCTGCTCATCAGCGTGTCAAACTCTTCTATTCCGGTTTCAATGCTGAATCCCGAATTCAGTATATTGGTTATTTCCCCGAATCCCTCTCCCTGGAATATAAGCGCCAGAATCACGCCGACAAGGGTGGACACTAAAAGAGTAGGGATGGATGGACATTTTTTGGCTGCCATCACTATTACAGCTACAGCAGGAAGCAAAAGCCAGATATTCATGTTGAAATTATCTTCTATAGCTTTGAGAGTGGCCGCCACTGCTTCGCTTTCAACTGCTCCTGATGAATGTTTCATCCCGAGCACTCCGTATACGACAAGCGAAATCAGGAATGCCGGGAAAGTGGTGTATACCATTGCTTTTATGTGATCGAACAAATCCGCCTCAGATACGGCAGGAGCCAGGTTTGTAGTGTCTGACATAGGCGACATCTTGTCTCCAAGATATGCTCCCGAAATTATTGCCCCGGCCGTCATCGACGGATTGACCTCAAGACCTGCGCCGATTCCCATCAGCGCCACGCCGACAGTTCCCGCAGCAGACCATGAGCTTCCTGTCGCTATTCCTATTATGGCCGTAATGATGCTCGCAGTCAGTAAGAATACGGATGGGCTGATGATTTTAAGGCCGTAGTAAATTATCATCGGCACTGTGCCGCACACTATCCAAGCAGCTATAAGGGCTCCAATCAGCATCATTATTATAGTAGGCTGTATACATATTTTTCCGCCGTAATCTATGGCGTCCGCCAACTGTTTCCAGTCTCTTCCGTTATTAAACCATGCCACAAGCAGCGTTACCGCTATAGAAGCTATCAGGTTTATATGCGTAGGAATGTTAAGCCAGATTACAGATGCTATCATCGACACCAATAAAAATCCAAGGCAAAACATCGCGGAGCCAAAAGGCATGGTTTGTTCGTTTATTTTCTCTTTCTCGCTCATATGATTCTCCTATTGATTCTGCTCAAGCTATCAAGTTAAAACAAATATTTGTCTGCGATCTGTGCAATCCATTTAGCATAAGCCTCGTAGCAAAGCTCGCCTTCTTCCGGCGTGGCGTCGGCAGGATTCCCTATATATCCCGGACTCTTGTCCTCCTGAGTAGGATGGAAAACTCCGACAGCGCCGCCGTAGTAGAATAATCCGCTGAATTTCACAGGTTTTGTATCCTCGTCAGCGTAATATGGCTCTACGCCCTCAACATTGACAAGACCAGGAACAGCTGCCATTACGCAGGCAGTTTCGTCTTCTCCGCCATGTCCCTGATGTTCAGGGTTTTTCAGAACTGTAGGCCAGAAATCATTATGAGCGGGAACCCAGTCAGGAACTACGCTCTTGATTCCGTAACGGTTGGCCATATCTTTCGCCACTACATTGAGGGCGGCTTCATTTTCCGAATGGTTTATGCAAAGCACGAAGCGTCTGAAGCCCATTTCATGAAGAGCCAGAATGAGATCTTCAGCCATTTCTATAAAAGTTTTTTCGTTAAGATAGCAGTTGCCGAACAGCTTATCACGCTCAAACTTATTTGTTTGCACACCGAACGGAACTGCAAATCCAGGCACTGCTTTATGCCCCATTTTAAGCATTTCCTCATAAACTCGTCTTATCAGTACGGTTGCCTGAAAATAATCTGCTCCAAGAGGCAGATGTCCGGCATGATTTTCGATAGCGCCGAACGAAAGGATCACAGTGTCCGTTTCTTTCATGGCATTTTCAAGTTCTACAGCGCTCATCTCAAGCATCGTTTTAGGTCCTTTGACCTCGTATAAGGTTTCCCAGTTTTTCATCATTAGCTCCTTCCTTAACAGTTGAAAAACGTATAATGTATTATGAAAGCACACGCACTAAGGTGCTCTATATAAATTTTGAGCTGCAGAACCGGAGATTCTCCGCAAATTCTGCAACGCTTTTTTGCCGTGCATATTTTATCATATTCTTGTATATATTTCAATGGGCAAAATAGGATAAACCTACACAAAATAGGATAAGCCTACACAAAATAAGCACAAAGCAAAACATACTATTCCCATGCGCTCAAAAATATTACTATTTATTGTTTGACAATAGAGATAATAATGGTAGAGTATAAGTGAGATTATAAATTTATTTACTGAAATCAGTACAAAGGAAAAATGTTTGTAAAGTTAAGAACAGAGAACTTATCAAAAGAATACATAAAAAAATTGCAGCAGCGATCTCTTTCCAGGCAGGCCGTCGACAGCCTTGCCGCTGAAATAAGCAAAAAATGTGTTCTGCATAAACGGGCGTTCAGGAGAGCTATGATCATAACCGCAGCCGCTACAGCGCTTTTAATGCTGTTGACCGCGCTGAGTCCCAAAGCGCTGGACGCAAGCCCGGCCGCAATCACCGTGTCTTTCGTATTGCTTGTCATTCTGGAAGCATTTATATTCATATTTGTCTATTTTGCCGCAGTAACAAAAATACCCAGACAATTTGACAGAGCTCTGAAAGCGGGCTACCCTGAATTAGTTGAAATTTACGGATATGAGGTTATCATGAGCGGAGAGCTTAGTGAAATAAGAAAATCCCGTCAGCTGCCGTTTTCCATGATGATAGAAGAAATCTTCGAACTGAAGGACAGCAATAATGTGGTCGTCTGCGGCTTTGTACACGGGTTTATCGCCCGCGGAAATTCAGTCTTTATCGGAGAAATAGCCCAGGAAAATCCACTATTCAACGGAGAAAACGCTCTGGCGCCCAAAGGGCAACCGACTGCCATCGTTTCCGCCATAGAGAACAATGGCGGTAAGCCTTCCAAGCAAGCCGCCGAATGTTTCGTTGCGCTTGAAATACACGGCGTCAAAGATTTCACGCTCAGGAAAGGCATGTATCTCTACAGGGATACTCCTGCATATTTCACCATTTAGCACTGCTGCCGTATTCTTCAGAAACGGCACAAGCGCAAAATGTAGTTTAAAGACATAGAAAAACCAAGGAGACAAGCTATGAACAATATAAGTGAATTCTGCACATGCACAAATTTCAAATGTCCGCTTCATCCTACGAACCACGACAAGGGCTGTGCGCCCTGCATAAACCGCCGTTAAACCGTTTTTCACAAAACTTTCTACTTCCTGACATGTTTATGTTAAAATAATAATGTTACAATGTGAAAAATGAACTATTAGTTGACATGCCTTTGGAGCGCATTATGTGCAGACAGCAAACCGAAGGCACCCGTACAGGAGGACACCAAATGTATAAAATTCTTATTGTAGATGACGAGGCCAAGATCCGCGAGGTCATAAAAGAATACGCTGAGTTCAGCGGCTATGAGGTCACCGAAGCTGAAGACGGCATGAGCGCCATCGGGCTTTGCAAGCTGAATGACTATGATTTGATAATAATGGATATCATGATGCCTAAGCTGGACGGATTCTGCCTGCAAGGAAATCAAAAAACTGAAGGATATCCCTGTCATAATGCTTTCTGCCAGAGGCGAAGAGTACGATAAGCTCTTTGGCTTTGAACTTGGAATAGATGATTATGTGGTAAAGCCTTTCAGCCCTAAGGAGCTGATGGCCAGAATAAACGTCATTCTCAGCAGGAAAAACGCAGGCTCCGCCTCAGCTCAGGGCGTGATGAAATTCGGAGGCCTGGAAATCAATATTCCTGCCAGAACCGTAACAGTAGACGGGCAAAAGGTTGATCTTACTCCCAAGGAATATGATCTTCTCTTCTATCTTGTAGAAAACAGAAACATCGCACTTTCCAGGGACAAACTCCTGTCAGATATATGGGGCTACGATTTCTTCGGTGACGACAGGACTATAGATACCCACATTAAAAATCTGAGGAACAATCTCGGACCATACAGAGATTACATCGTAACTTTGAGAGGAGTCGGCTATAAATTTGAATACGAAGGTTAGGTTCGACGCCAACAGCATCAAGTTCAGGCTTTGGGTCTACTTCGCCGCCATCGGCGTAGGCGTAGTGGCATCGATTTGGTTTCTGCACTTGTTCTTTTTGGACACTTATTATGAAGAAATGAAAATAGCAGAGGTCGACAGAATCGCGACCTCTATTTCCCGTTCCTATCAAAAGAACGAACCTGACCTCACCCAGTCTATCCAGGAACTTTCCGTCAGCAACGACTTCTATGTGATGATGGAATCAAGCAACGGAATTCTGCTGTTTTCTCCTGAGTCAGAAAGCCAGCTGCCTGTATACAGCTACCTAGAGAAAACTTCAAAGCTGAAAACCATGCTTAAGGACAATTCAAGTTCCCCTGTATCTTTTAAGATGGACACGGGACTTTCCGACTATCAGACGCTTGCCTACGGGCGCAAAGTCAAAAGCCCTGAAGGGGAAGCTGTGTATCTGTATATCTTCTCACCGCTTTATCCCGTTTCCTCTACAGTGAATATTCTCAGGCATCAGCTGGTGTATGTCACCATCTTCACTTTAGCTTTCGCCTTGATTTTAGCCATGTATTTCGCAACGAGGATCTCAAGGCCTATCAAAGCCATGACAAACACCGCCAAGGAGATGGGAAAAGGAACCTATGATATAAAGTTCGAGGCCAACTCTTATTCGGAGCTGAACAATCTGGCTGACACGCTGAACACCACAGCATACGAACTGGGCATGGCGGAAAACCGCCTGAAAGACTTGATAGCCAACGTATCCCACGACTTAAAAACTCCGCTTACCATGATACGCTCTTATGCTGAAATGATCCGTGATCTCTCAGGGGACAACCCTGAAAAGAGAAACACTCATCTCCAGGTGATAATGGACGAGTCTGACAGACTGAATCAAATAGTAACAGACATGGCAACGATCTCGGCGATGCAAACTCACAAAACTGTCCTCGAAAGAACTACTTTCGACTTGTCTGAGGCTGCCTCTTCCCTGCTCTCTTCATACGATATCTTTTCCGAGCAGGAAGGTTACAAATTCACCTTCAATTCTCCGCCTTCCGCATACGCTTACGGTGACGAGAACAAGATAAAGCAAGTAATGTCCAATCTGATAAACAACGCTATCAAATACTGCGGCGAAGATAAACAAGTCGCGGTAAGCATCAAGAGGGTGGGCAAGAAATACAGATTCGAGGTTGCGGACCACGGTCCCGGTATTTCCCAGGAAGAACTTCCTCACGTATGGGACAGATATTACAAAACCAGCACCAACTACGTGCGTACCACGGAAGGAAGCGGTCTTGGCCTGTCCATCGTAAAGGAGATACTGACGCTTCACCACGCCAATTTCGGCGTCAACAGCAAGCTGGGAAAAGGAACTACTTTCTGGTTCGAACTGCCGCTGATGAAAAAGCCCAGAGTTTCCTCCGAAAGAGAGCGTGGAAAGACGATTCCACAAGATCCGGAATCTATAGAGAAGATAGAGTAAGGCAAAACCGTCAGCTGCCGTCTATCAGCTGCCGTCTTCTTTAATCAAAAAATTCGCAGCGCTTCCGTCACATTTCTGACGCCAACGATATCACAGCCCTCAAAGGAACCTTCGAGGGTTTTTAAATTTGAAGCTGGCATTATTATCCTCTCATAGCCCATCCTTACTGCTTCTTTTACGATCTTATCAGCAAACCTGACCGGTCTCACATCTCCGGTAAGTCCCACTTCGCCGATAGCTATAGTTTTACTCCTTGCGGCGCAGTTTTTGTGTGACGAGTATATCGCGAGGCACACTGCCAGATCGAAAGATGTTCCGTCTGGTTTGAGACCGCCGACGATATTGACGTACACGTCTTCATTCATCAGCTTAAGTCCTGACTTTTTCTCCAGCACTGCAAGCAGCATGCTCAGTCTCGTACTGTCGGCACCGACGGCTGTACGTCTTGCAAATCCCACATTCGCCGGAGTCACGAGAGCCTGTATCTCAAACATGACCGGACGGCTGCCTTCATATACCGCTGCCGTCACCGAGCCCTCGGCGCCCTCGGCGCGGTTTTCAAGGAAAGTTCCTGAAATATCGCGTACTTCTTTCAGTCCCTGCTCCTCCATTGTAAAAGCCCCGATCTCACTGGTAGTTCCAAACCTGTTTTTGAACGACCTCAATATGCGCAGCTCCTGATCCCTTTCACCGGCGAAGTTAAGAACGCAGTCCACCAGGTGCTCAACCGTCTTCGGGCCGGCCAGATCTCCGCTCTTAGTAACATGCGCCACTATGAATACGGGCGTATTTTTCATCTTGCCTATCTTCATCAATTTATTGCCGCACGCCCGCACCTGCGATACGCTTCCGGGCGCTGAATCCAGCTCGTCGCTGTACATGGTCTGGATAGAGTCTATGATGAGGAAATCAGGCTCTATGCTGCCGCAGACGTCTTCCACCACGTCAAGATTGGTCTCGGGCAATACGAGCAGAGTATCAGGCAATTCCCCGCAGACTCTGTCCGCTCTCATCTTTATCTGTTCTTCAGATTCTTCTCCCGATATATAGAGAACTTTTTTCCCGTTCCGCGCTATGTTGGCTGCCGCCTGTATTATCACCGTAGACTTTCCTATTCCGGGCTCGCCGGAAATCAAAACAAGCGATCCCCTCACAAGCCCTCCGCCCAAAACGCGGTTGAGCTCTCCTATGCCCGTATCTATCCTGCTGTATTCCCTCGCTCCTACTTCCTTGAGTTTAACAGGCCTGCTGCCTTTTGCCGTTCGTCTTCTGTCATCTTCCGCAGCAGGGGCGACCGCTTTTTCTTCTACAAAAGAGTTCCAGGCTCCGCATATGCACTGTCCCATCCACGCAGGGCTCTCATAACCACATTCCTGACATACAAATACAGTTTTCGCTTTTTTAGCCATAAACTTTTCAATCTCCTTAAATCCAGTACGAGAACGTTTGTTCTTTTATATATAATACACTTTTCCGCCGGATTCCGCAAGTCAAAATTTACAGCATTCAGATAAATTTCATATTAAGCTCAGGCGAAAGCCTCTCGCCGTCTCTTCCCTTCCTCCCCCCCTGCAAAAGAACTTTTATCCTCGTAAAATAACGGATTCTGACTAATCATGCAAGAGTCTCTCTCCTTTTGTTTTTCATGTAAAAACTTGAGGAAGGAAATTTTATCCCTCTCTCTGCCCGGCTGATATATTGTTTTTGATCAATAATCCTAAAATGCCGAATATGTTTCTAAATTCAGAGGCGGCATGAATCAAAAGGGGGAGGGATAAAAATGAAAAGGATTTCAGCATGCCTGATGATCTTGTGCTTAATCCTTTGTTTCCCGCCTTCTGCGGCTTTCGCAGGTCAACAGGGAACGGTGGATTTTGTCTCAAAATCAAAAGAGGCAACAGAACTGGATTCGGACTTTAATTCTCAAATTACTTTATCGCTGCCTTCCGCGGAAGAGCAGCTCGTAACGGATGTTGTGTTCGTATTGGACAAGTCTACCAGCACCGTTATAGAAGATGAAGCGCTTGAAATGCTCAAGAATCTCCAGCAGCAAGCCGACGCCACAGGCGCAAGGATAAACGCCGGAGTGGTGATCTTCAACAAGACTGCCAACGAGGCCATCGGTCTTACCGAATTAAATGATGAAAACCTCGGAAAAATTGAAGCTGCAATGAGAATGGACATCTCAGGCGGAACTAATCTGCACGCAGGTATCCTGGCCGGCAAAAAGATGCTTGACGACGATACGTCCGTCGATGCCAACAGAAAGTACCTTGTCGTTGTCAGCGACGGAATCACTTATATGTTCAACGAAAACCCTACAGCCGTATCGTGGTCGTGGATAGGAGACGGACCGATGAATTTTGCCGGACCCGACAATTGGTTCTCAAAATATCAGACCAATGACGCTCCTGAGGATTGGAACGCATATCTCAGCGATGTGGCGGAACTTATCGCCAGAGACGGCGACCGCTATGACTACCCTTACGGAGGACAGATGGGAGAAACCACTGTTCCAAACAAATCCGGCGAATATGCCATGTCCATAGACAAGGCATTTTACCTGTCAAACCAGGCTTATCTGCAGGCTCAGTCACAAGGCTATCACCGCTATTCCATGAAAGCTCAGACTGGCACTGAATACTCATGGGGTCCTAGCTTCATGGATTATCTGGCAGGCGGACAGGCTGTTGATTTCAGCGATATCCAAAACGATATAGCTTACGCTGTTTCTTCGGGAAGCTATGTTGACGACGTGATGGGCAGCGGCCAGCTTGACGGTAAGGACTACGATTTTGACCTGATAAACGTTCTTGATAAAATAGACGTGCTCGTGGGCGGAAAGGCACTGGACAAGACTGTCATCGCAGATAACCACTATGGCTTCGGCAAGAAATCTGACGGATACAGTTTTGAACTCATCTACTATCCTGAGGGAACTGATGCGAACGGAGGCCAAGAGTCCATAAGATGGCTGATCAATCAGAATATTTCAAGCTTTGAAAGAGTACAGCTGGTATACAGCGTACATCTAACAAACCCACAGTCAACGCCGGGAACTTACGGCCAGTATGATAAGGACGGCAGCCAGAATCTTGAGGGGCCGTACACCAACAATTCAGCTGTTCTCTACCCAACAGACAGTGATGGAGTTCAGGGACCGCCTCAGGAGTTCAACAAGCCTACAGTTTCTTACACCATAGAAGAAGTCAAAGAACCGGAGCCTGAAGACCCTGGCGACACCCAGGAGCCTGAAAATCCTGATGACCCTGGCGATACCCAGGAGCCTGAAAATCCGCCGGCCGGTGATAATAACGGAGGTAGTGGCAGCGGAAACCAGGGTGGTGACGGCGAAGATGCACAAATCCCTAAGACATCAGATAACACTGATATGCCAGCACCGCTGTTCACAGCTCTGATTTCAATGTCAGCAGCAGTAGCGTTCTACAGAAAAAGCAGGGGCTTGGAATAATCCCGCGATTATTTTATCAGGTCTCTGACCGCGCGGCATAACGCATTGTATAATGAATATGCCTTGCTAAATATCAAATAATATAAATAGAGCTGCTGCGAAATAGATGAGATTTCATCATCTATGAGCAGCAGCTTCTTTATTACACGCTGAATCTGTCATAAGAGCTGCAGCAGTCAAGGCACAGCTTTTTTCCATCTGAAATCCTGATCCAATTGGCTCCGGTGCTCTCGCCGCAGCACTCGCATGTATATGACTCAAACAGGCGGGCCTGCTCAGGAAGAGATATGGTCGCCTCTTTTACATCGAACATATCTTTATAGTCCATTTTCTGATAGTATGCAAAGGACTCTTCCCTCGTCATATTCTGCGGCCTGGGTTTAAGCACCAAGCGGACTGATTTGCCTGACAGACGGTTATAAAAAGAAAACGCCTGCTTGCCGCGGATATGAAAGAGCAGATTGCCTTTTCCCACAGAGCATCCCAGTATCACCTGTATCGCGTCCACGCCGCAGGCGTCGTTCTCACTGATGCAGACGACTTTTTCATCTTCTGAAAAGCTCAGTTCCAGGAGCTCGGCAGCGTAAAGGGCCGCCTTATATCCAATCGTCAGTCCGCCGCATTCATGTCCGTGAAAGGCGACGCATTTTTCCCAAAGCTTTCTGTCATTATCCATAAATCATTCTCCTTAAATCATCATATGTTTTGCCGCAGCAGTAAGCATAATGCATACAGCTTGTAAGCTCACAGGCGCGCTACTGCACGACGACGATAGTCTGTCCGTCCACATTGTGTATTTTCACCGGAACACGGTATACTTCAGAAACCACCTCGTCTGTCAGAACGGACGAGTCTCCGTAGCAGTACACTTCACCGTCTTTTACGAACATGAAACGGTCGCAGTATCTGACGGCGAGGTTGAGATCGTGTATGACCACGATTACCAGAATATTGTCTTTCTTTGCTATTTCGCTGACGGTTCTCATAACCTCGTGCTGATTGTAAATATCCAGACTGGCTGTGGGCTCGTCCAGCAGCAGAACGTCAGGCTGCTGGGTAAGGGCGCGGGCCAGGACGACTTTCTGTAGTTCGCCGCCGGAAAGCTCATTTACATAGCGCAGAGCATAGCTTTCCAGTTCCATCCTGCCAATGGCTTTCTGAGCTATTTCTATGTCCTCTTCACTGGGCTCCATCTTTATATATGGTTTTCTTCCCAGCAAAACTGCGTCGAATACCGTCAGCTGACTGGCCTCGTTATGCTGCTCCACATACGCCATCTTCCGCGCGATTTCGTTTCTCTTCATCTTGGAAATATTCTGTCCTGAGACGGTCACAACTCCCGATTCAGGAGTAAGGATGCGGTTGAGGCATTTGAGAAGAGTGCTTTTGCCTGCTCCGTTATTTCCCAGCATAGCCAGGCAGTGACCAGGCCCAAGATCAAAAGAAACGTCGCTCAGAGCTTTTCTGCCGCAGCGGTATGTAAATCTAAGATCTTTGGCTTCTATCATCTTCTCTTCCCTCCCTTGAAAATGAGATACATGAACAGCGGCGCTCCCAGGAACGAAGTGATAGCGCCTATCGGCAGCACGACAGGCTGAACGGCAAGCCTGGCTACAGTGTCGCTCAGAAGGAGCAGTATCGCGCCTCCCATGGCTGAAGCTGGAAGCAGATAGCGATAGTCGCTGCCTATGACTCTGCGCATCAGATGGGGCGATATCAGGCCGATGAAATTGATAATGCCGATATATGATACTATGACCGAGGCCGTCAGCGAACAGACTATCATGCCGATTATCCGCATGCTTTCCACGTTCACGCCCAGGCCTTTGGCCGTATTCTCGCCGTTTTGCAGGGCGTTGTAATTCCAGCGGTTGAACATAAAGTAGATGAGCGATGCAGCTACGACTGCAGCCATTATTATTATCTCGCGCCATGATGTGCTCCCGAGATTTCCAAAAGTCCAGAACACCACAGCCGCCACCTTGACGTCGTCGGCAAAATACTGCAGCAGCGTCGTACCGCCTGAAAAGACAGATGAAAGGGCGACTCCTGCCAGCACCATCATCTCCGGCGTGATTCTCTTAACCCTCGACATTCCTAAAATAACCACAGTGGACATCATCGAGCCTGCAAAAGCACACAGGGAAATTGCATAAGGATCAGAAAAAGTCACGCCGTCAAGTGTCTGGCTTTGCATGCCGGCTCCGAGCACAATTATTGCAAATGCCGCACCGAAGGCCGCTCCCTGAGAAACTCCCAGCGTGGAAGATGATGCCAGCGGGTTTTTAAGCAGACTCTGCATGACGCATCCCACTACTGCCAGGCCCGTTCCTGCCACCACTGCAGTTATGACTCTTGGCAGGCGAATGTTGAAAACGATCACGTCGGTCTGCTCCGTTCCCTTTCCTAAAAGAGTCGTCACAACTTGGGAAATGGACAGTCCTGACGAGCCGCAGGCAATGGCAGCAAGGGCTGTCGCCAACGTCACGGTAGCGAGCGCGAGAAGAAATATTTTTTTGAATCGTATATATCCGTTGTAGCTTTCGATGTTTGTTAAAGGCGACATATATGTTATTCTCCGATCGTGAGCCTGCCAAAGCCTATTCCTGCCTCATCTAGCACATCCAGATATTCACAGCCCAGCATCGTTGTGAATATCTCCTCTGCCTTTTCATTGAAATCTACGTCTGAAAAAGCTTCCGGGTAAATGATACTGCCGGCGTAGTAAGCGTCTGCTATGGCGATCTCCATATTGGTTGAGTTATAGTTGTAGGACACCTGACTGTACAGTTTTCCCTCCTTGACCGCGGTCAGATTGTCATAAAAGGCTGAATTCTTTTCGTAATCTTCGTTTATCAGATACATGTTTGACGGATTGACGAAAATTATTTCCGGATCCCATACAGTAACTTTTTCCAGGTCTATGAGCAAAGCTCCTGACTGGCCGGTCTCATCGACGACGTTCTTGGCGTTGATCGCGGCGAAAGGAGGATACAGAGCGCATGTCCCCTCAAAGCCGTGAGGACCCCGGTATCCCATGCCTCCCATATAAACCGACGGTTTATCTTCTTCTGCTATGTCTTTCGTCCTGTCGCTCAGGTCTTTCTGCCAGCCTCTTATAGCCTCGGCAACTTTATCAGCCTGTTCTTCTGTTCCCATTACGGAGCCTACAAGGGTCAGGGAGCCGAGGAAATCCTCGGCAAACATGTCCGTCGCGTAAAGCCCCACCACCGGTATTCCTGTCTGTCTAGAAAGCTCGTCGAGGGCGGCTGTATCGCTGGTATAGGCGAAAATCAAATCCGGCGCCAAAGTCACCAGTTCTTCTGCATAAGTCGTATCTTCGCTTCCGCCTGAACCTGTAGATGCCAGGTCTGCAAAGCTCTCCCTGTTGACGTAGGCGTACGGCATGCCCGGTTCTCCTTTTTTATCCAGGTCGGTGACGCCGACCAGCTTATCTGCTGCCCCTGCATAAGTTATGAAGCGAGCGGCGCTGTTGACGGCAGCTATCGTATTTACATCTGCCGGAATTTCTACTTCACGCCCCAGCATATCGGTTATCGTATATGACTCGCCGGCTTGTTTATCTTGTGTTCCTGAATCGTCTTGTCCGCCGCAGGCGGCAAGAGACATCATCAGCACCATTATCAAAAATATCGTAAAAGTTTTCTTCATTCTTTTTTCTCCTTGAGAACTGCACGGACATCGTCAGGCGAAATGTCTTCGCGCCGGGCGATCTCGGCGATGTCTTCATATTCGTATTTCTGCTTTTCCACTCCGTATCCTCTGGCGACTTTTTTACGCACCGGGCCGTAAGGCGTTTCTTCCGTCTCCACTGATCGCTCAAGGATATATCGCCTGCAAAGCTCCTCCCTAATCCCGAGAGTGGTCGTATGTTTGAATATGAGCCTTGCCATCTTTTCTCTGTCCGATTGCTTGCATATCACGCTCAGGAGGGTTCCCGGCCTTGATTTTTTCATTCCTATCGGCAATGTGTATACGTCAAGCGCTCCTGCCGAAAGCAGGGCTTCCATGGCAAATCCCACCGATTCTGCCGTCATGTCGTCTATGTTGCAGCTCAGCTGAGCTACCACATCGCCGCCAGCCCTTGGTCCTGCAGAATCAGCATCGGTTTCTCCAAACATTGCACGCACGCAGTTGGCCGATTCAAAGTCTTTTTTTCCCATGCCGTAGCCGATGCCATGTACTTTCATCACCGGCATTTCTCCGAAGCTGTCTGCAAAGTGCTTGAGCAAAGCCGCGCCTGTAGGCGTGCAGAGCTCGCCCTTTATGCTTCCGCCGTATATAGGCACGTCTCTGAGAATGTGGGCCGTTGCAGGCGCAGGCACCGGCAGAATTCCGTGGGCGCACCTGACCTGTCCGCTCCCTACATGAACCGGGGAGGCTATCACTCTGTCGGGAGCTATCTGTTCCATCAGCATACAGACTGCCGCCACATCGGCCACAGCGTCCAGAGTTCCCACTTCGTGAAAATGTATCTCAGGCACCGGAACGCCGTGGGCTTTGCTCTCGGCCTCAGCAATCAGCCTGTACACGGCGATCACATCATCTTTGACTTTTGGGGAAAGATCCAGATGGTCTCTCACCAGATGCTCGATATCATGCATGCTGCTGTGAGCATGGCCATGAGAATGACCGTGTCCGTGGTCATGCGCGTGGGCATGGCCGTGATGCTCATGATGGTGCTCGTGGCCATGGTTATCGTGCTTGTGACCATGGCCGTAGTCGGCGCTTTCCTCTTCTTCTCCAAATACCGTCACGGCAACATGAGTCCCCGTTATTCCGCACTTGACAGATGGCTTAGCATTGTAGCGCACCCCCGGAATACCGACCGAATTAAGCTTATCTAAAAAGGCTTCGCGTTCCGGCAGAAGTTCCAGCAGGGCTGCCGTCAGCATGTCGCCTGCCGCCCCCATCCCGCAGTCTAAATACAATATCTTCATTTCTTCACCCCCATGTGGTTTATCATGCTGGCCAGATATCCGGCTCCGAAACCGTTGTCGATGTTTACGACGGATACGCCGCTGGCACAGGAGTTGAGCATGGACAGAAGCGCGGAAAGTCCGCTGAAAGAAGCGCCGTAGCCTACGCTGGTGGGAACCGCGATGACCGGGCAGTCCGCCATTCCTCCTATGACGCTGGCCAGAGCGCCCTCCATTCCTGCTATTGCGATGATGACTGAAGCGCTCATGATATCGTCCATATACGAAAGCAGGCGATGGATGCCGGCCACTCCCACATCGTAGAGCCTTACCACTTGATTTCCATGAGCTTCGCAGGTGAGAGCCGCCTCTTCTGCAACAGGAATATCAGAAGTCCCTCCTGTTGCTACGACTATCTTTCCTATTCCGTCGGGCAGAGGTTTTTCGCCTATGATGCCGACTCTTGCCTGTTTGCTGTAATCCATATCACATTTTTCGACTATGGTCCCGGCAGATTCTTCCGACAGCCTGGTAATCAATATGGTTTTCTGGCCGTTTTCCTGCATTTTTTCTATAATGCCAATCATCTGTTCCGCTGTTTTCCCTGCGCCGTATATCACTTCCGCAGCTCCCTGCAGTATGCCGCGGTGAAGATCGACTTTGGCATATCCTATATCCTCGAAAGGTGCCTTTTTTATGGCCAGCATGGCTTCTTCCACCGCCATCTCTCCTTTTCGTACCGATTCCAAAATGTTTTTTATATCGCTCATCCTCTTACCTCCAAATCCAAAAGTACAGACTCATAATATTTTTTTAATTCCGCAATGACCTCTGTTCTGTGGCGTATCAGCATATCGAGCTGCGCTTCAGGCAGCTGGATTTTAGCTGCTTTTTTCTCCATTCTCACTCTGAAATCTGTGAAGCCAAGCGAGGCAATAAAAGCTTCGGCTTCTTCCGTCGTTTCAAGCTTTTCTACGGTAATCTTCTCGCCCGTGGCTATCCTCGTCGCCAAGCAGGCATAGGCAGGTTTGTTCCAAGTAAAAAGACCTGCTTCTCTTGACAGCTTTCGTATTTCTACCTTTGTAAGTCCGCACTCACGGAGAGGCGAACGAACCTTGAGTTCCTTAAGGGCAGCCATTCCCGGCCGGTCTGCTTCATCATCGGAAGCATTTGTGCCATCCAATATAACATCGAATCCGTCGGATGCCGCAGCTTCCGCAATCGCTTTAAATATCATATTCTTGCAGTGATAGCATCTGTCCATGGGGTTGGACTCCACATCGCGGCTGGCCAAAACGTCAAGGTGTATGACTTTTATCTCGGCCTTCAGCTGTTTTGCAAGCCTCTCCGCGTCCTCCAGCTCAAACTGCGGCTGAAAAGCTGATTTCACATAATATGCTTTCACATCCGCTTTATTTTTGATGGCTTCATAGAGCAGATAGGCTGAATCCACACCTCCCGAAAAGGCTATCGCTGTTTTATTGTTTTCTCTGAAAAAATCCGCAAGTCTCATTCTCTGCGTCCCTTCTCTCCTTACTATTTGTGCAAAAAATAAAAGATATACAGGCCTCCCTTGCTGGAAAGCTGTATACCTCCGATAGTATACGTTAATTTCCTTAAATCTTCCGTTAAAACTTCACAGCCTCGCATTGCCGGGCTGCGGACGGCAGCTGCGAAAGCGGCTATTCTTAGCCGCACTGTCTGGCTTCATGCCAGCAGTTTTTCTTCTTTAATAATATACAGCAAATTTGCCTGCCTGTCAATGGTTTTACATGCTTTTCCGCACCTGGAATATCTGTTTTCCCCACCCAGGTTTCCACGCCAGGGTTTCCACACCCGGGTTCACGCGTCCCGGCAAAAGCAACAATAAAAAATCCCCCGCCGGGCAGGCTTCACAACGGAAGCCTGCCCGCAGGAGACCATATTGAAAAGAAAGGTTTCGCTCTTATGCTTCTTTTGCTTCTGTGGCTTCTGCCGCAGGAGCCGCCGGTTTTCTTTTTGCTCTGAGGTTTATTATTGCACCTGTAGGACATTCCTTGGCACAAAGACCACAGTTCTTGCATTTTTCAGGGTCAATCATGGCGAGATTGTTCTCAACCTTGACAGCGTCAAACTTGCAAGCCTTTTCGCACTTCTTGCATCCTATGCAGCCGTTGGTACAAGCTTTCCTTGTCTTGGCGCCAGGATCAGTGGAATGACACTGAACGATAACCTTGCTCTTTGCAGGAGCGATTCTGATGACATGGTTAGGACAAGTATTGGCACATATGCCGCATCCTACGCACACGTCCCTGTTGACAACAGCCACACCGTCGCAAACCTGTATCGCGCCGTAAGGACATGCTGCCTGGCAGTCTCCCAGACCTAAACATCCGTGGGCGCACATATTGAGTCCGCCGAACATCTGCTTGGCTGCCGCACAAGTTGAAAGGCCCTGGTATTCCATCAGTTTCTTTGAAGCCTGGGCATTGCCGTTGCACATTACGACAGCCACCTGAGGTTCTGCTGAACCGGCTTCCACGCCGAGTATTTCAGCAAGCTTAGCCGCAACAGCAGCTCCGCCTACAGGACATTTAGCCGTTCCTATTTCATGATCAGCAGCAAGCGCAGCCGCGTAATCATCACATCCGGCGAATCCGCAGGCTCCGCAGTTGGCTCCCGGAAGTTCGGCTCTTAAGTTGGTAACCGTTTCATCTACAGGTACGAAGAATATCTTCGACGCGATAGTCAAGATGACGGCAAGGACAAAACCCATTGCTACTACCAGCAATACCGGTATTAAAATATCCATCATTTCTTAATTCGCCTCCTTATCCTACACTAATCCGCCAAAGCCCATGAATGCCAGCGACAGAAGAGCCGCAGTAGTCATGGTGATCGGAACTCCCCGGAAAGGCGCCGGAATATCGTTGTTTCCCTCCAGTTTGCTTCTCATTCCCGAGAAGATGACCATAGCCAGCAGGAAGCCTACGCCTGCACCGAAAGAGTTCACAAGCGACTCCAGGTAGTTGTATCCCGAATCAATGTTGGAGATACATACGCCCAGCACCGCACAGTTTGTGGTTATAAGCGGTAAGTATACGCCCAGCGCTTTGTGGAGCGAAGGGATAAATTTTTTCAGCGCCATCTCAACGAACTGTACCAAAGCAGCTATGATGAGAATGAACACTATAGTCTGTAAATAAGCTATGTTCAGATTGTTCAGAGCCTGCATTATAGGCCATGTAGCCGCGGTAGCAAGCACCATTACGAAAGTAACGGCCACTCCCATGCCGACGGCGGAATCCAATTTTTTGGATACGCCCAAGAACGGACAGATACCGAGGAACTGAGCGAGAACATAGTTGTTTACCAGGATTATCCCCAGCAATATAGTTAAGTAACCTGACATTATGCTTCAACTCCTTTCTCTAATTCCTCAAGACATTTCTCCTGCTGGCAGATGGAAGCCATTGCGCATCCCTGACAGCTGAAGTTTCTTGGCTTTTTGCCCTTGGACTGAAGTATCTTGTTTACTATCGCTATAGCGCAGGCGTATACGAAGAATCCGCCGGGAGCGAGAGCGATAATAAGCATAGGATGTTCTGATATAAACGGAATGGAAATGGTCAGCTTCTGAACCAGCTCTTCGCTTCCGAGGAAGAAACCTGAGAAGATAGTTCCGGCTCCGATTATTTCCCTTATAGCTCCGATGAAAGTCAGAGAAAGAGTAAATCCGAGACCCATTCCTATACCATCGAGAGCGGAGTCAAGAACGCCGTTTTTGTTGGCGAACATTTCTGCTCTTCCGAGGATTATACAGTTAACTACGATCAGTGGCAGGAACACGCCCAGTGAATTGTACAGCGGTTCCGCAAACGCCTGAACGATAAATTGTACAAGAGTTACGAATCCTGCTATCAGTACGATATAGCACGGGATTCTTACTTTATCAGGAATAAGTTTTGCCAACAGCGAAATCGCGATGTTGGAGCAAACCAGTACGGCAGTCGCCGCTATACCCATACCCATTCCATTGAAAGCCGACGACGTGGTCGCAAGCGTAGGACAGGTTCCCAGCAATAATACCAGGTTAGGGTTTTCCTTAATTATGCCCTTCGTAAGGACTGCTAATCTACTTGCTTTTTCTTTCATTAGTTAGCACCTCCCTGAACTGCTTGATACTGCTGCAGAGCTACGCATACTCCCTGGTAAACGCCGTTGGAGGAAATAGTCGCTCCACTTATATATGACACAGCAGTATCGCCTTTGATATTGTCAGCGCCTGCAAGCTCAGTCAAGCCTATATATTGCTCAAGATAACCTGATTCATGAGCTTTGGTACCGAGTCCCTTTGTGTCGTTATGCGCAGTTACCTTAACGCCGGTTATGCTGCCTTCATTGTCGATACCTATCATCTCTGTGAGAAGACCTCCGAAAGACGAGGACTGAACGGTAACTACCATTCCCACGCCCTCGGCAACATAACATTCAGTAACGAATACTTTGTCAGGAACTGCGACGATCAAATCTCCGTCATATTTTTCAAAGCTTTCTGCTGCCGGAAGCAGTTCGGCTCTTGAAGCATCAGCCGCTTTCGCCGAGTTCTCCGCTATTATAGGAGAAGTGATGGAATTCACGTATGCAAGGGCGAAAGTGATTATCAGGCAGATCGCCACGAGAACGACTACCGGCTGTATGTATTCTTTAAACGTATTACTTTTCATCTTTCTTAGCACCTCCATACATTCTCTTCTGGAAGAAGTTGTTGATGAGCGGTGTCAGGCAGTTCATGATCAGTATGGAGAAGGATACGCCCTCCGGATACTGTCCCCAGATCCTTATGATCATGGTGATCAGACCGCATCCTATTCCGAATACGACTTTTCCCATAGGAAGGAGAGGAGTCGTAACGTAATCAGTAGCCATAAAGAACGCTCCCAGCATTACGCCGCCGGCCAGTATGTGGAATACGGCCATATTCAGCGCGTCTCCGCCTGTCGCAGCATAGTAGATGAACGCGAACACAAACACAGTTCCTATAAAGGCAACCGGTATTATAGGGCTTATTATCTTCTTCCAGATCAGGAAAAGTCCGCCTACGATCAGCGCGATGGCGCTGACTTCACCCATGGAGCCTCCTATAAATCCGAGGAACATCTCCACATTGTTAGGAAGTTCTCCGCCCTCTGCCAGGACTCCGAGAGGAGTTGCAGTTGAAACGGCGTCTGCAGCCATTCTAGGAAGAGGCCATGTGGTCATTTCAGTGGCGAATGAGATGAACAGCACGATTCTCGCCGTGATGGCAGGATTGGCGATGTTCTTGCCTACGCCGCCGAAAAGCTGTTTAACGATGATAATAGCCACGAAGCAGCCTACGATGGCAATCCAGTAAGGAAGTCCTGACGGAACATTGAAAGCGATCAGCATGCCTGTTACAACAGCGCTCAAATCGCCCACAGTCTGTCTCTTGTGCATCAGGACGTTCCATATCCACTCAAAGAATACCGCGGCTACGATGCATACCGCAGTCAGAGAGAGCACTCTCATTCCGAAAACATAAACGCTGACAAGCAGTGAAGGCACGAGAGCCAGAATTACCATCATCATGATCCTGCTTGTGTCCATATTGCTTACGATATGAGGAGCTGACGATACTACTAAATTATTGTAAGTTTTCTTTTCCATTACTTAATTCCAGCCTCCTTTACCACAGCTTTTCCAAGCTTGTTCGTAAAGCCCAGAGGTCTTCTCGCCGGGCAGACATAAGAACAGCTTCCACATTCCATGCACTGCATTACCTTGAGATCTGAAAGCGCCTGAGCGTCTCTTCTCTCATAAGCGTCTGCCAGAGCAGTAGGGATAAGATTGAACGGACACGCCTGATGGCATCTGCCGCAGTTGATGCAGGCAGTTTCTTCTTTTACCATGGCCTGAGCCTTGGAGAAAGCCAGAATAGCGTTGTTATTCTTTACGATAGGCATCTCGTCGGAGAAGATCGCTCTTCCCATCATAGGTCCGCCCATCAGGATCTTTCTCGGTTCCTGCTTGTATCCGCCACAGAAAGCGATTACGTCGTTGATCATAGCTCCTATCGGCGCTATGACGTTCTTAGGCTGAGCAACGGCGTCGCCGTCGACAGTCATTCTCTTTGAAACGAGAGGCATTCCTGTTCTGAAATATTCTCCTACTTTAGCGAAAGTAGTTACGTTGGAAAGGATAACACCCAGGTCTGCCGGCAGAACGCCTGCATTCATGGTCTTTCCTGTGATTTCATAAACCAGAACTCTTTCAGCTCCCTTAGGATATCTGGCCTGGAGTTTGAAAGTCTTGATATTAGTAATACCTTTGTCTGCCAGAACCTTATCGATGTGGGCTATGGCATCAGGTTTATTTTCTTCGATTCCAATAAAACCTTCGTCAAGTCCTATGTACTTCATTGCAAGCTGCATACCACTGATCAGATCTTCGGTATCTTCCAGCATCAGTCTGTGGTCGGAAGTGATAAACGGTTCACACTCCGCAGCATTGACGATGAGAGTATGAACATCATCGATATTTTTAGGATTGAATTTAATGTGGGTAGGGAATGATGCTCCGCCCAGTCCCACCAGGCCGCTGTCTCTTACTGCCTTGATAAATCCTGGCAGATCTTCGACTACAGGCGGCTTGATTTCTTCGTAAATTTCCTGCTTCTTGTCCGTTTCGATAACGACGAGAGTATCGACTCCTCCGACAGCTGAACGCTGTTCCTCGATACCTGTTACCGTGCCCGAAACGCTGGAGTGAATCGGCGCGCTTACAAAGGCGTCAACATCACCTAAAAGCTGACCTACTTTGACGTAGTCACCCTTTTGTACTAAAGGTTTGCAAGGTGCTCCAATATGCTGAGACATGGAAATTTTTACAACATCAGGAATCGGCATTACTTCTGTGGCACAACCGGCAGTGTGCTTGTAATGATTCACATGGATGCTGTGTAAATGTTTGTGACTCATTTGTTGAGACCTTCCTTTCTAAAAATTATACATAATCATACGTAATACATTATACAACACAATGAAGCAAAAATCATCAAAAAATTTCATAATTATCACCATGAAGTTGCTGGAAGAACAAAAATCCGGCTTCCCATGCGGAAGTTCCGGATTTTCTAAGCTATTTCTTTCCCACCGACACGCGCAGTTCTTCATCTACGCCTATCACTTTTTCGCCTGCTTCTCTCTGCGCTTTGACGTAATCGACAATTTCCTGCGTAAAAATTTCTCCCGGACATATGAGAGGAATCCCCGGCGGGTACGGTATGATGGAGGCAACGCAGACTCTGCCTGCGGCCTGTGTTATATGAACGCTTTCTCTCTCCTGCGGAATCTCTGTCCGCGCCAGCCCCAACGGCAAAGGGACTTTCTGTTCTGCTCGGCTGTGAGCTGCCTGGCCGTTTCGATCGATCAGCCCAGCTGTCTCGGCAAGCACGCTCCATCCGGTCAGCCCGGTCGTCTCGACAAGCGCGCTCCGGTCAAGCCGGTCAATCCGGTCCGGCCGGCCACGCTCGGCAGCCTCGCTGAGAGCCTCGATCAGCCGTTCATAATCGCGCCTCGTATTTCCTATGCCGCTCATGCACATGACCATGTTTCCCGAAACCAATTCAGGGAAAACGCCGTGGCTCATCAGAAACTTTTCTAGCTCGGCTCCGTCAAAGCCGAAGCGGGACATGTCTATGTTCAGCTTGGTGTAGTCTAGTCTGGCGGTTTTCATCAGAACAAGACCCTCTATTTCAGCGGCCTTGTGGTAAAACCCCCTTATGTTCTCCAGCCAGTCTTTCATCAGCCGGCCGGCGTGTGAAGCGAGGATATCAGCGTTTATATCGAGAGTGGCCATCAGCGGATAGGACGGGCTGGAGCTTTCCATCATCTGCAGCCTGTCCTCAACCGCATTGAGGTCTATCCTGTCGCTGCAGATATTGAGAACCGCAGTCTGGGTAAAAGATGCCAAAGTCTTGTGCGTGCTGTTTATGACAGCGTCGGCTCCCAGTTCTTCTGCCGCCCTGGGAGGTATAAGCTCCGTGTTACCAGAAGCGCTTCCCTCAGCCTCGCCACGGTTCCCGGCGCATTTTTCTTCAATACTGAAAAACTTGAGATGAGCTCCGTGAGCCTGATCTACGATCAGAAGGCCTCCCCTTTCATGTATTTTCCGGGAAATATTTTCAATATCGCTGCAGACTCCGTAATAGTTGGGACTGGGGATTATGACGACCCGGGCGTCCGGATTCTCGTCCATGCACTTTTCTATCTCTTCAGCGGTGATTTCACCTGAAATGCTGTAGTCTTCTTCCGTCTTTGGAAAAGCATACACAGGTTCTATGTCACCAAGGCGCAGCGCGTTAAATACGGACTTATGGCAGTTACGCGCCATGATCAGCTTGCCGCCTCTTGGCACAGCGGCGAGGATCGCCGCTATTATTCCGGCTGAGCTACCGTTTATCAGCAGATAAGACTTCTTTACGTCATAGAGTCTTTGGTATTTCTCCATGGTGCGCCGTATTATGCTTTCCGGCTGAAACAGGTTATCGGCGCCGCATATCTCAGTAATATCCCATGATGCCAGTCGTTTTACAGCGTCTCCGAATCCGTTTCTCGCAAAAAATTCATATCCTTTATGGCCCGGCATGTGAAAAGATACCGGGCTTTTTGATTCATGTTCAGTTAAAAAATCTCTTATTCCCTTTGTCATAACCATTAAACAAATTTCGCGGCGCGGCGTGAGCCTGTTTACAGCCCCAGCCCGGAGCCTACGTTTCTCATAAAGTCCTGCACGTTGGTAACTATACCTTTGGCTGACAGACTTCCTCTGTCTCCCAGCTTATTGGCCGCAAATTCGGAAGTGTCTACCATATAAAAATATATAGGCCTTATGGTCCCGTTGTCAAGCTTTCTGTATGTCGGAGTCATGTTTCCGGTCGCTATGGTGTGAAGGACTGTGGCCATGCCTATCACGGTGGTAGCCTTTCTCACGTGCATCCTTATCGTGTCCTGACCCACGTAAGCGTGCTCAAATACTTCAGGAAGAGGGCCGTCGTCTCTGATGGAACCGTTGAGAACGAAAGGAACTCTGTGCTTGACGCAGTTGTATATTATGCCGTTGTCGATATTCTCCCCCTTGATGAAATCAGGTATCGAGCCGTACGTGTTTATGGCGTTTATCGTATCAAGGTGATTGTAATGTCCGTTGAAATGGAGTTTTTGATTCTTGATGTCACAGCCGAGGGCCGTTCCCAGGTATGCGCCCTCCAGGTCATGGGTGGCAAGGGCGTTTCCTGCCAGCAGCGCTTGACAGTATCCATTGGCGATCAGCTCCCCCATCACTCTTCTGGCTTCCACGTCAAAGCTGCAGGCAGGGCCGAGAACCCATACGACATAGCCTCCGTTTTCCTTTTCGTGTTTCAGGAGCTCGACAAGATCCTCGTAATCCTGTGTGAACGAAGTCTCTCTGCTCCTGCTCTGGCGGAAAGCGAAAGTGTTCTTCGCATCATCTTCCTCTTCTTTAGTCCAGCAATTGACATGGACGTATATTCCTTCGGAAGCGTCCTCCGTTCTTCCTACCACGACAAGGTCTCCCTCTCTTATGTTTCTGAACTCCACAACTCTGACCCTTTCGCCGTCCCATACAGGCACAGCGTCCATCCTGCTGTCTTCGGCCAGATGCCATTTGCCATCTATTTTAAAGTATTCCGGAAAGATTGAAGTCGCATGAAATCCCTTAGGCGCAGCCTTGGCGCGGGGCGCCGTGACCAGCCTGGCGTCAGGGGCTTTGACGAATCTTTCTTCCGTGAAATCCGGTTCAATATATTTCGCTAATTTAAAACTCATTTCTGTTTCCACCTCTTCTTTTCTGCTTTTCAGTTTAATCATTGTAGCACAGTTAAAACAAGAATAAAATACAGAATCAATTCTATACTATTTTTGATAATCACTCATAATATTTGGGAATAATATATTGAAATTTAAACATATTTCTATTATACTAAAGTCTATACTATAAATTGTATTAAAAAATAAACATTTTCTGCTGACCGTGGCAAAACAGGAACGGCTGGCAGGAAATGAGTATGAAAGGATCTTACAGAGCATGAAAAAGAAGTCTTCCAG
>ENA-OURU01001099-OURU01001099.1-human-gut-metagenome-genome-assembly--contig:-NODE-1099-length-36950-cov-5.488386_pt1 | contig 36950 bp, 33 predicted proteins | sample MGYA00242137_ERZ509064 | MGnify/ENA primary metagenome ERZ509064 (study PRJEB26280, sample SAMEA2338777) | human gut metagenome | biome: human gut; feature: human-associated habitat; material: faeces...
GTAACTGGTGGTACAAAGACAAAGGTACCGGTCTGATCTTTCAGGGCGGGAAAGTAAACGTTACGACAAATAGTGATATGACGGTGTATTTCAATAAATCTTTCTCTTCTGTCCCGGCAACTGTGATTCTTACACCTTATGAACAGCCGACTAACCATTCTAATGATACGAACTATGTTGCTATGGCTGTCGGAATATCAACTTCTTCCTTTAAAATTCGCTATGTGGATTCTAATGATACAGGTCGTCGTCAAGGTTATGTCAGCTGGTTTGCCGTTGGTTATTGATTGCCATTAAACAACAAACCCCCGGATTGTGCCGGGGGTTTGCTTTTATCTGCAGACGGAACCGTTATTCAACGGCCTGAGCCTTGACTTCTTCGCCGTAGGCGTCTTTAACCGTCGTCTTAATCCGCATAAGCTGAATCCACTTGCGGAAAGCGCCGGCCAAAACGACAATCATCAGGAACATGACGATGCAGCCTAAGATAGCCAACAGATTCTGGTCTTTCGGCAGATATTGTTCAAATACCTGCAAATATCCGGCCCAGAAAGTTACAACCACCATGAAAATACCCGGAATGGCAACGGCCAGCGTGTATTTGCCGCGATTCAGGCGGAGCAGCATGGTGGTGCAGACAATCAAAGCACAGGCTGCCAGCAGCTGATTGCTTAAGCCGAACAGCGGCCAGATGGTGCTGATGTTTCCGGTGTAAACCAGATATCCCCACAGGAAAGTGAAAACGGCACTGGTAATGACAATGCCCGGCATCCATTCCTTATCGTTGAATTTCGGCATAGCCTTGCCCAGCATTTCCTGCAGGAAAAAGCGGCCGACGCGGGTTCCGGCGTCAACGGCGGTCAGAATAAACACGGCTTCAAACATCACTGCAAAGTTATACCAATAGGCAACCAAATGGTCCATATACGGCAGATTGCGGAAGATGTGAGCCATGCCGACAGCCAGAGAAACGGCACCGCCGGTGCGTCCGTGCAGGTCAAGGCCGATATGCTCTTCATAATAGGGCAGATCGGTTACTGCAAAATTCGGGTGCGCAGCCAGCAAAGCCTGATAAGCGTCATGGGAGGCGTTAATCGCAAAATAGTCGCCCGGCATCATGGTGCAGGCGGCAATCAAAGCCATAATCGCCACAAAGCCTTCGGTCAGCATTGCACCGTAACCGACAAACAGAATTTCTCTTTCGTTGCCGATCATTTTCGGTGTCGTTCCGGTGCCGATAATTGCATGGAAACCGGAGATTGCGCCGCAGGCAATGGTAATGAAAATAAACGGCAGAACCGGACCGTTGATAACCGGGCCGCCGCCTTGGTCAAACGGGGTAAACATGTGCATCATGATGTCCGGCTGAACGAAAATAATGCCCAGAGCCAGCATCAGAATTGTACCGATTTTAAGGTAGGTGGACAGATAATCCCGCGGAACCAGAAGCAGCCAGACCGGCAGAACCGAAGCAATAAAGCCGTACAGAGGAATGGCGATTGAAACGGTGTCTTTGTCCCAGTTGAACATCCAGCCCAAAACATCTTCCTGCATCAGGCCATGCCCCGAGATAATACCGATAACCAGCAGGGTGATGCCGATGATGCTGGCCAGCATAACGCCGTTTTCTTTATAGCGCATAATCAGGCCCATCAGAATGGCAATCGGCATGGTAATCGCAACAATGAACAGCGACCACGGCGCATTATGCATGGCGCTGACGCAGGCCAGAGACAAACCGGCCAGTGTCAGAATAAGAATAAACAAAACCGCAAACCCGGCGATTGTTCCGGTAAACGGGTCAATTTCCCTTTCGGCAATGGTTGCCAGACTCTCGCCTTTGTGGCGGACGGAGGCGAAAATAACCACCATATCGTGAACGGCGCCGCCTAAAACGCAGCCGATGAGAATCCACAAGGCTCCGGGCATAAAACCGAACTGAGCGGCCAAAACCGGTCCGACCAGCGGTCCGGCGGCTGCAATTGCGGCAAAGTGATGTCCGAATAAAACGTTTTTGTTGGTTTTGACATAGTCATGCCCGTCGGCATATTTTACCGCCGGTGTGGTGCGGTTGGCATCCAGGCGTAAGACTTTATTTGCAATAAATACTCCGTAAAAGCGATAAGCAATCGCAAAAATACACAAGCTTGCAAAAACCACGGTCAGGGCATTCATCCCTTCAAAATGACTCCAGAAGCCGGTAGTCGCAGGCGCCGCAGGAGTCCCCGCTGCTGCCATTGCCGAATTAATCGCTAAGACAGAGAATAGCATACTGAAAAACAATTTCTTCATAGTATCATCCTCTCCTGATTAATAACGAAATTATTATATCCGAAAAGGTTTTATAAGTCATTAATCAAAAACGTCGGGCCCATAATTTTTATTGGGGAAAATCATCTTTTCTGAAGCCAGACTTTAGGTGAGGCAACATTGAAACAGGGAGGTTACCATTCAATGATGCCGTCAAAGCGGTGTGTCTGCCGCCAGCGCAGCAAATCTTCCGGGGTTTGCACGCCGTCCTGAATAACCGCTTTGTAATATTCAATGCCGCTTATTTTAAGTTCGTCCGGCGTTTCAAATTTCAAGCGCAGGATTGTTTTGCGCTGTTCTTCGGTCATGGCGGCGATTATTTTTTCGGCCGTTTTTTCAAAATAGCCGTCATAGAAAGAGCCTTTTTTTATTTGAATCAGGTCAATCTGCCAGGTTTGCGCTTCATCGTCTTCATAATAAAGATGCCACTCAAAACAGCATTCGTCGGTTTCCGCCAAATTGGCAAAAGTGCATTTCTTTATGCCTTTGTGACGGCAAAGCTCGGCTATAATCGCAAAGCTCCGGCCAATGTCCAAACTGTCGGTGTAAATATGAAAATCAATGTCGCGGTGCTTGGCCAAAACACCGATTCTGAAAGAACCGACCGGATTGATCGTTGCTCCGGCTTTCTCCCAAATCTCAATAAGGTTCAGTGAGGAAATGACCATCCGGGCTTTTTCCGTCTGCTTTTGCGAAAGTTGAATATATTTGTCGTCCATCATAAACCTCAATCAGTTGCTTTGTTCCGAACATAAAATAAAACCGGCGGCCGATCAAGTTTTTTGCAGCCGAGTAAATGTGAAATTTTAGAAAAATTGTGAAAATTTTGTCGACATTCTGTTTCGTTTATGTTATTGTGTGTTCAATAAAATTTAGTATTAAGATATTTTTTTGTTTCACCTAAACTTTATTTAATTATGAAAAAAATCTTTTGGGTCGGATGCGTTCTGGCTGGTGTGGCACTTTTTGCAAGCTGCCGTGGAGAGAGTGGAAAGACTGTTGAGGGAACCCCGATCGGTCAAGGTTTAATCATTAAAAAAACAGAAGCCGGAAAGCTTCAGCTGTGTGACAGTCTCGGGTCTTCTCTGGCAATTGAAGACTATGATGAAATTGACGGAAACGCCTTCTTTATCATAGCCCGAACCGGAGACAACATCGCGCTTTACCGCAACAACGGCCAGTCTTTGACGCGTTGTGATTCTTTTGCCATCCACCGCTACTATCCGGTAACGGCTGATGAGAGAGAACGGCGCTATCTGGAGACAATCGTTGACGGTGCTCACCGCGCATTTGATTTGGACAGCCTGACAATTCGCTCGGCTACCGAAGGAGTTAAAGACGGAATTTGGCCCATGGCCTGCGGATACAGCATTACCAAACAGAATAAGCTGTATCAGCTGGATGAAACCGGCAAAGACGAACCGATTATGCCAGGATGTCAGGAAATGCATATTATCAACCATAAGGGGAAGATAATTCTGCTGGTCAAAACGGATGATTTTTCCGGTTATTGCTCGGTTGACGGGCAGGGAATCAAACGGCTGAGCCGTGCAGGGTTTGTCTCTGCCAAAAAAGCCGGAACGGTTCTGTGGTCGGCGGAAGACGGAAAAATTTCCGCTATTGTCAAAGAAAAAATTTAAATATGTGAAAAACAGGCCTTGCACTCTGAAGTGCAAAGCCTGTTTTTTTGTGGATGAAAATAACCCCGGTATTTTCCGGGGTTTGTAATATTATCTGCCGCCGCGGCTCCGGGAGGAAGGCCTTTTTTGAGCGGTCGTTTTTGGACGAGGTGTCGGCCGGGCCCGCTTAACATAAGTCTTTTGAGCCAGTTCTCGGTCAATTGCGACTTTCAGAGAATCTGTCGGACAATGATAGCGCGATTCTTCGCTGAAACGTTCCATAATTGTTTCCGGGTCTCCGCGGCAGCCGTACAAACTGCCAAGCGTGGCATTTTTCAAATTAACGATATTCTCGTCGATATTGGTTTGCTCATCAACCGTAATCTGCACTTCCCCGTGCAGAAAAGTCAGTTCATTCTTGCGCCGTTCTTGCAGCACTTTGTTGACGGAACCTTTTACATGGCAGTAATTCATAAACGCCTTGTCAAATTCTTTGCTGATGCTGTCGCCGCGTGTCGTAAAATATTCGGATGCCGTCAGGGCAAATTGTTTGGGATTGCCTTTCCTGTCGTGCAAAATACCGGTGCCGCAATTGTAGAACAAACTTCCCATAATGGCGATTTCGGCTTGTGTCATCTGGTCCAGCGGCAGGTATTTGACCATATCTTCCGACATCTTGTTGTCAATGTGGGCGCTTACATATTCCAAAGCCTGCTCTTCCGTACGGATACAATCGCCCGGTCTCACCGGCTTGCCGTCAGGTCGAATGGTATTGCCGAGATTAATTGTCCAGATTTTGGCGGCCTTGTCATAATAGGCCCGGCTTTTCATTCCTTCAAAATGGGCAATAACATAAAGCATAAGCTTCTCGGAAGCTTTTAAATTGGCATGCTTCTTTTCCAAAATGATGCTGTCTTGAAACGCTTTGCGCTCTTGTTCAATCCTCGCCTGAACACTATCCGGAATTTCCGCAATGCTTGCCGGTTGAATGCTGTCCGGATTTTCCTGAACGGAATGAAATTCGGTAAAGGTTTTTGCCGCTTTGTCGGCAGCCGGTTTGGTAATCAGCTCGGAACGTTTGACGCTGTCCGGTTTTTCCGGCTCGCCGCTGTTTTGCGCTGCGGATGTCCCGAACCATGAAGACATAACACTTAACGCAATCGCTGCTTTTGTTTTCAAACTCATCGCCAATCTCCAACCTTACCTGCTTGAATATATATAATAAAAATAACAAATTTTCATCAAAGACGCAATATTTTTAGAGTCTTTTTGTCAATTTTTTTATAGATTTGAAATATTCCCTCTGTATCATAATGCTGTTTCGATGACAGACTGTGCAATGCAGACATATCAGTTTCTTTGTTGAAATATTTGCTGTTCGGCCTGGCTGTATTGGCACTTCTGTCCGCCATAATTTCTTTAATCGTCGCTTATACTAAAGCTAAAAAACAAAGAAAAGGTCAATCTGAAACGAATTTATTTTCCTGATAACGTCTCCTATTTGTTTTCTAAGATTCTGTTCTTCTTAGAATTTTTATAAATTCTGCCGTAGTCCATTTAATATTCAAGGAAAACAATATGATGTTAATGATCCTGAGCAAAACATAGAACTCGGCGTAAGGGTCCTTAAATCAATATATGATGCTGTTCCTGATAAAGATATTGCCAAAATCGCTACTTTATGGAATGGTACAGGATTAAAAGAAGTAAATGATTATGGTGCTCGGGCAAAAGAATATTATAAAAATAAATCTTGGAATAACCCATTGGAAATGCCAAAAATTAAATCAAAAAAAGGAAAATAATGAAAATTTTATTTTATGTCATTCTGGAACTAATATTTATTATCGCCGCTTGGTTTTGGGGAGATTTATTTTTTATCTCAATGCTCAAACCTGGAGAAACATGCCTAACAGCAAATTATGGAATAAATATTGGTAACTATCTGGCATTAGGCTGGAATAACTATTTTCAATGGTTTTCAAATATAGAACAAATGCCATGCCGTATAACTTTTGCGGCATGGTGCTTATATTTTTTAAGTTGTTTTCCTGCATATGCTTTGTTAAAGGTGTATGGAATGTTTAAGCTTTCAATAACACTTAAATATAAATTTGTTATTTCAGAATATATATTTTACATTGCTTTATTTATGATATGGTTATTTTTGCAGCCAGGTCTAGTGTTAACAAGTTATAGTTTCATAAATGCTTTAATCGGGGTATTGCTACTATTTGTTCCTTTTATTCTGTGTTCTGTATTTATAATATATGGGTGTAACATGCATATAATGAAATTAAAAAGCAAATAAAAAGAGAAAACAATGAAAATAGCAAAATACATTATACTAGAGCTACTGATTATTGTTTTGTCTCTATTATGGGGAACAATGATGACGAATGACCATCAAAGTGGCGAAATCTGTATTACTCCTGCTTGGGGGGCTCAAATTCAAAACTATTTGGAATTTGGTTGGAATAACTATTTTCATTGGTTTAGAAAAGATGAACAAGCCCCATGTCGTTATGAAACATTTACAATCATCTGTTTTTATATTTTAGCCGTTCCTCTCTACACAGGGCTGAAAATTTATGGAAAAAATTATTTATACCAAGCCTTATCTTGGCAAGTAATAATTCCTGAATGGTTATTATATATATTTGTTTATTTGTATTTTTTGTTTAAACAAAAAAATATTATCTTAACACTTGGCAGTCTAGGAAATGCCATTCTTGGAGCAATACTCTTTTTTTTACCATTAATTATTTATGGTAGCTTAATTATCGTTGCCTTTAAGAAAAGAGAAAGTATCAGATGAAGAAATTCAATTTTTAGCTAGTATGATTTTGAGTCATCTGCTGTGTCACCTTGTTGTATCATTTAGCAGATCACTAGTAAAAAATCAAAAAAAATAGCTCGTTATTTCAACGAGCTATTCATATGCTTGGCTGGGGTGGCTGGAAGGCATAAAACCCAAAAATCCAAGTCAATGAAAAAACGCCATTTTTTCAGGCTAAAGGGCGGTTTTTCCGAACTTTAAAACACACCCAACTGTCTCACCCTTTTAATTGATTTATAACTACCATACCCCACCGGTTTCTATAGTCAAGAAGGATTTTTTTATGATGTGATAAATTACAGATTGAGATAAAATATAATCTTTACTATAATTTTAGAAATTAGAAGACATAATAATAGCCAAGAATCAATGTAAAGTTTGGGTTAAAAATGAGCGATTTTGAAGAATATAAAAAGCAAGGCGAACCAGATAAGCAAAAAAAAGCAGAAAATTGGGGCGTTGCCATTGGTTTGCAACAAGTAGACGGATTGTTACCGTCAAAATATTTGATAGAAGTTGCCAAAGATAATATTGAAGGTAAGATATCTATTGATGAAGCTGCCGAGCAAGTAAAACAATATTATAAGATAAATCCGGCAATAACGCTAAAAGAACAAGGAGAGAAAGAAGCCGATGAAGTTTCCGCTCGCATAGCTAAAATATTAAGCACACATACTTTTTCTTTTAGTCCGATGGAATATATTTCTATTCATAAAGCCTTATTTAGTGGAATATTTGATGATGAAATCGCCGGAAAGTTACGAACATATGACATTACCAAAGATGAACCTATTTTGAATGGAGATACGGTTATATACGGACGTTCAGATAGTCTTAAAGAAACGTTGGATTATGATTTTCAAACTGAGAAAAACTTTAATTATATGGGATTAAGTAAAGCTGAAAAAGTTGCTCATTTAGCTAAGTTTATTTCCGGTATATGGCAGATACATCCGTTTGGTGAAGGAAATACTAGAGCCACAGCAGTTTTTACAATTAAATATTTATATACTCTTGGCTTTAAGACAAATAATGATTTATTTGAAAAACATTCGAAATATTTCAGAAATGCGTTGGTGAGAGCAAATTATCAAAATTTGGAAAAAGATATTCCATATACAATGGAGTATTTGAATAAGTTTTTTGGTAATTTGTTATTGGGAGAAAATAATCTGTTGGATAACAGAGAAATGCAAATTAAAGATATTTCCACCCAGAAAACCACCCAGAAAAGTCCAAATTCCACCCAGAAAACCACCCGGAAAATTCTTGATGTGTTACGAATTGATCCCAAAGCCAGCAGAAAAGAACTTGCTGAACGCCTTAATACGACAGAAGATAGCATAAAATGGCATTTAGAAACCTTGAAAAAAGAAAATAAAATACGTCGTATCGGAGCGGCTAAAGGTGGTTATTGGGAAGTGTTGTAAATTGATAAATGAAGCACTTTAAGACAAGTAAACAAAATATAAGAAAAACATGCAAAATTAGCTCAAGAGCACCGGTAAGAAAAAAGAACATTTTGCTGCAGAAACATGCTTTTAAGAACACTTTGAAACACTAAGGCTGGAAGGCATAAAACCCAAAAATCCAAGTCAATGAAAAAACGCCATTTTTTCAGGCTAAAGGGCGGTTTTTCCGAACTTTAAAACACACCCAACTGTCTCACCCTTTTAATTGATTTATAACTACCATACCCCACCGGTTTCTATAGTCAAGAAGGATTTTGTATCGCTCGGGAAAATGGTAACGGAAATATAGATTTTTCATTATCAATAAACTTCATACTTTTATTTTTATGCAACTATGAAGTATTGGTTGACATTTGGGACTTTGAGGTTTATAGTTTATAAATATAAAAACTATGAAGTATGAGGCCGTCATGCAGGAAATAAGATCAAAAATAGAAGAAAATAAAGCTATTTTGCAAAAGCTATTGAAAAATAAGGATAATCAAAAGGTTCTTGATAAATGGCTGAAAACAGAGCTTGCTTATACTTCCAATGCGATTGAGGGTAATACCTTAACCCGAAAAGAAACAGAGATGGCCATTGAAGAAAGAATTACCTCCGGAGCAAAGCCTATCAATGATTATCTGGAAGCAATTAACCATGCAAAAGCCTTTGAATTTATTCAAACATCTGCGGCCAAGGCGGTTAAAATTGATGAAAACTATATCTTGCAGATACACAAAATTATTTTATCGGGCATTGATGATGGTAATGCCGGTTTTTATCGGAGTGTCCGAGTGAGAATATCCGGTTCACAAACAATTCTTCCAAACCCGCTTAAAGTTCCTGATTTGATGAAAGAGTTTTCTGCTTGGTTGTTGCAAAAAGAAGATGATATGCTGCTCAAAGCGATTGAAGCTCATTATCGTTTGGTAACAATCCATCCATTTATTGACGGTAACGGTCGTACGGCAAGGTTGTTGCTTAACAGTATGTTGCTTGAAAGCGGATACGCTCCGATAATCATTCGTCCTATTGATAGAAAGAGATATTTGAGTGCTTTGGAAACATACCAAACAAGGGAGAATAGCGAGCCTTATTATAAATTTATGCTTTCGGCATTGAATCGTTCGCTTAAAATGATGATTGATTTGTTGGATGTTCATAAGCAAGAACCTAACAAATCATTGCTTACCATATCTAAATTTGCCAAGTTGTGCGATGTTCCAACTTCAACCATTCGTTATTGGATGAAAGAAGGAAAATTAAGGCCAATAGCATTTACCCCGTCCGGCTATGCCTTGTTCGCCCAAGAACAAAAAGCCGAAGTTCAGAAAATCATGATGGAATAGTTGGACGTGTATTGCTTGAAGAAAAAATTATGTTTTGTAAAGAGGATAGTAATGTTATGAAAATAAGTATTTTAGAGCAATTTAATATATTAAATGAGCAAATCAAAGACATATATGGTTTAATATCTAGCGTTCATAAATATTATAGTGCGTTATGTTCTTCAATAGTTGGCATAGCGATATTGCTTTATTCTAATGATGTTAAGCCATCAGAAAATTTCAATTACTTATATTATATAGTGATGCTAGTATATACTTTATCGATTGTCTGGTATCGCAATTTACTGGTATATTTGCACGATTTAAACAGTATAACTGATGAATATAATAAATTTATTGAAATAAACCATATTATAAGCATGTATCGCTTATCCTATATAATAAATGTAAGAAAATTAAATATAGTATTACCATTTGTTGTAGGTGGTTTAGCTTGTGTCATTTTATTGAAATATAGTGTTTATAATACACTTTATGATTATGTATATGCAATGATCTATCCTTTATTATTTGTTCTAGGGTTTATTTGGAAAATTGATTGGCGGGTACTAAAATCGTTATAGATTTTAGTATCTATTTTATAAAGATAAAGGAGGCAAAAGCCTCCTTTTTTAATATTGTTGTATGAAACTACAACTGAGCGTAACGCGGCAGAGATTGCGACATCGTTTCTTCAATCAAGGAACTGGCGGCGGCAATCGTACGTTTGGTTGCTTCTTCCTTTTCTTGTTGCTTTTTGAGTTTACGACGTTCCAAAGAAGCTTTTCTGCGTTTTTGAGAGTTTTCAAGTTCTTGAGATATGAAATTCAAAATCTCGGTATCAAACTCATTGTTGACAATGCTATCGTAAAAATCAGACAAGAAATTGAGCTTTTCTCGGTCATTTAAGAGATAAAGAGAATATTTGATGATTTTCTTGCCTCCTAAACGCAAAGTGAAGATTGAATTGGTTTCGGTATCAACAATCAACTTGTTCATACGGTTTTTAATGTTCCAAGAGTTGTTTTTGATGTGTTTCATATTCTCATCAAGCATTTTTAAGATACGCTTTTTGCTGCTATCAAGGGTTAATTTGCCTTCATCTTGAGTGTTTTCAAGCTTTACGGCATTATATTTGTTCAAAAAGTTTTGCATTTTAATTTCCTTTCAAAAATGAATATTAGTTAAAAAAAGCATAATAATTCTGTTTGACAAACAGGCTTTCCTGTAGGCCATTTGAGTTAAAACGGTTAAATTTCAGGGGTTAAATAAGGTTTTGGTTTTATAAACCTAAGCTAGTATGCAAAGCCTGCGGCTCTGACAATGTTTTCCATGTGTTTGGCTTCTTTTTTAAGACGGTAAGCTTTTACCAAAGAAGCTATGATATATGCTACAACAGTCATCGTTTTTCCTTTCGTAATTTTGTTAACCATGGGTATTGCTACCTGACAAGAACAGTATTGGCTCAAAATAAAACGCAAGTCAACACATTGTTTTTCAACGATTTTATGCTTTATGGGTTTTAAATAGATATCAATAGATATTGATAGATTTCTTAAGGTAAAAAGTTTTGCAAGATTTGTAAGAAGATGGAAATATTTTGTTTTAGATGTAAAGGAATCGCAATTTTTGAGTGTTAAATAAAATTAAACCTATTCCGTAGTAGTCTTTTTAAGCAGAATAAAGTATTCAGAGGTAAATTATGGCACATTTTAACTTACGGCAAGGTTTGTTTCAGTCTCCACATGAGGAATCAATCTATGTTAATGGCAGAGAAAATGAATATATTCGCTATGATTATAGTTTTGATGAAGATATCGTGCCGGCGATTAACAAGCTATTTCCGGATAATGAGCCTATGCCGGAAGGTCGCTCTTTACAGAATGTGAAAGCGTTTTTGCAAGGAAGTTTAATCGGACTTTGCTTTAAGGATTTTGATTTCAGCGACATAAATTCTGCCGGAGCGTTGTTTGCGGCAACGTCAGCACCTTATATCAGTGTACTTTATTTTGTAAACTGCCGTTTTGGTACCAATGGCGGTATAGATATTCCAGAAGCCGGCGTCGGATTTTATGATTGTGTGTTTGATGGCAATTTTTACGTCGGTGTTAAAGGCGAGAGCGTGGAAGCTCCGATAGAGTTTAATAACTGCGTAATTAACGGACTTTTGAGCTTTCAAGATATTAAAACAGCAATTCCGGTAGAAATTGAGCGTTGTTTGTTTAATGAAAACAGCAAGCTAGATATGAGTGGATTTAATAAATCCAAAACCGTAACACTTTATCATTTGGATATTCGCAACAGTTTGTTTAAGGGCGAGTTTGTGTTTGACGATGCGGTTATTCCGAGTAACAGTGTTTTTGAATATCTGACTTTTTATAATACCGTAAGTTTTAAGAATACGGAAATGGGAAGCAAATTGATTTGGAAAAATTTGAGTTTCTCGCCATTTATGAATAAAGCAACAAAAGACGGATTTAAGAGTTTTACGGCGGCTTTGCACAAAAACGGATATGGCAGAGAAGCCGAATTTTATGAAAAGAATATAGGAATTGAGGCCGCCGAAGCCAAAATCAATAAAGATGCATTTGACATTGCGGCTCGATCAAATTGGTTGAATATTAAACAAACGGCGGCATTTTTAGGCATATCTTATACAACCTTGCTGGCTATGCGAAAAGAAGATAAAGCTGGCGGCGTCAGAAGGATACCATATATAGGAGAAGGAAAGAACTCTCGCTACTATCTCCCCTTGTTAGAAGCTTACAAAAGCCAAAACTGGAAACTCGTTTCCGAACTTGCCAAAGAAATGGACGGGAAGTAAGAATTTATTTTTATTAATTAAGGGTTATTTTATTTGTAATGATTTTCTTGTATTTTGCAAAAAATAAAGTATCCTGAAGCAGATAATAATTTTCGTTTAAGGTTTATAAATGTTTTCAAAACAGCAGGCTAAATATTTCGCTTATGAATTAACAAGGTTAAATAAAGAAAATAATCTTAATGGTTTATCACAAGCTTTGATGGATGCTCAAGTAGATTTGAATCCGCACCAAATTGAGGCAGCTTCGTTTGCAATAGCATCACCATTGTCAAAAGGTGTTATTTTAGCTGATGAAGTAGGTCTCGGTAAAACAATTGAAGCAGGTATTGTCTTATGTCAATATTGGGCTGAGCGAAAAAGGCATATTCTGGTAGTATGCCCAGCTTCTTTGAGAGAACAATGGAAAATAGAATTAGAAGAAAAGTTTAATCTTCCATCAATTGTCTTAGATAGCAAAAATTTCTTTTCATCTATACTTGGTTTGCAAGATAAAATTATTATCATTTCGTATAATTTTGCTGCAAGAATAGCAGATTCATTACATCAAATTCCTTGGGATTTGTGTGTTTTGGATGAGGCTCATAAATTAAGAAATGTATATAAAGAAAGCAATAAAATTGGTCGTGCTATAGAAGAAGCTTTACGCGATAGGCGGAAATTGCTTTTAACAGCGACACCTCTTCAAAATTCATTGATGGAATTGTATGGGCTGACTTCATTAATTGATAAGCAAATTTTTGGAAATGATCATTCCTTTAAAATGCAATATACGGCAACGAAAAAAGATGCAGAATTACTCAAAGCTAGATTATCGCATTTTTGTAAGAGAACTTTACGTTCTCAAGTTACTGAGTATGTTCGTTATACAGAACGAAAAGCAATTACTTTTCCATTTGTACCTTCTGATGATGAACAGGTATTATATGAAAACATTTCAAAATTTTTACAAAGAGACACAATTTATGCTCTTCCGCCCAAGCAGAAGCATTTGACTTCTTTGATTTTATATAAATTGATGGCATCATCATCAAATGCAATATACGGAACGTTTCAAACAATGTTATCTCGTTTAGAAAAATTGTATGAAGGGCAAAATACGGAAGATCAAGATACTTTATTGGCAGATTTGATTTCAGAAGCAGACTTAGAGGATGAAGCGGAAGAGTTTGAAGATGAGGATAATGCACCTGAAATAAACAAAGAAGCATTAGAAAAAGAAATTGAAGAAATAAAAAAATATATAGAGCTTTCTCAAAAAATTTCAGTAGATAATAAAACAAGAGAACTTCTCAAGGCTTTGGAGATTGGTTTTCAACGAATGGAAGAGATGGGAGCCTCAAAGAAAGCTTTGATCTTTACGGAAAGTAGAAGAACACAAAATTACCTTTTTGAGTTTTTAAGTAAGAATGGCTATCAAGACCAAATAGTATTATTTCATGGTGGCAATAAACTTAAAAGAAATGAGCTGATAGAGGATTTTAAGAACAGGGCAGAAATAATGATAGCAACCGAGGCTGGAGCCGAAGGTCTAAATATGCAGTTTTGTTCTTTGCTAATTAACTATGATTTACCGTGGAATCCCCAAAGAGTTGAACAAAGAATAGGACGCTGTCACAGATATGGTCAAAAGCATGATGTTGTTGTTATCAATTTTGTAAATAAGAAAAATCCTGCGGACGAGCGTGTATTTGAACTGTTAAATGAAAAATTTAAGCTATTTGAAGGTGTTTTCGGAGCAAGTGATGAAATTTTAGGTTCGATTGAAGATGGTGTTGATTTTGAAAAGAAAATATTAAAAATATATCAAAGTTGCCGTACAACCGAAGAAATAGATAAAGCCTTTGATGACTTAAGAAAAGAAATGGAGCAAGTCATTGAAGATAAAATGCGTCAAACAAAATTAACGTTATTGAGCGAGTTTGATGAAGATGTGCATAAGCGTTTGAAAGTCAATCTGGAATTGACTCGTTTGCAGTTGAGCGAAAAACAAAAAATGTTTTGGAATATGGCAAAAGCTGTTTTGGCAGACGATGGTATTTTTGATGAAGAGGATTATTCTTTTCTTTTAACCAATAAAGCTCTTGGTAAGCCTCAGAAATATTATTTTATCACTCAAGAAGATAAACGAACAGATTTAGATAACAGTTTAATATTGAGATTAACTCATCCTTTAGGTGAATATGCTCTCAAAGTTGCCAAAAAAGCACATATACCAACAGAAGAGGTTGTTTTTGACTTGTCTGGACAACATAAGAAGAAAACATACTTGGAAAAGCTCAGAGATGAAGGCTGTAGTGGTTGGTGCAAATGCGATTTAATGACTGTAAATAGTTTTGAAACAGAGGAATATCTTATTTTATCGGGGATTGATAACAATCTACAGCCAGTTTCATCTGAAACATTAGATGAAATTATTAAATTAGAAGCAATCAGTGATTTTCCAACTCCTAACATTGATGGAGACGAAAAAGAAATTTTAGATAAATTAGAAACACAGCACATTGAAGATACTAAACAGTTATCCGAAAGTCGCAATATGTATTTCTTTAAGGAAGAAAGCGATAAGATAGATCGTTATGCAGAAGACAAATTATATACGGTGGAAAAAGAATTATCTGATGTTAAAGCAAAAATAAAAACATTAAGCCGAGAAGAAAGAAACGCCGATACAATTGAGCGAAAAACGCTGTTGCAAGAAGAAATATCCTCGTTAGAAAGAAAAAAACGCAGGTTGCGGCAGAATATATTTGACGCGGAAGATGAGATAGAAGAAGAGAGGAAAAAGCTTTTATCAGCCTTGCAAAAAAGATTGAAGTCAAATATAACTATAGAACATCTATTCACTTTTAAGTGGAAATTGCAGTAACGGAGTTAGAATATGTCAGCATTTGAAGAGTTAAAAGCCAAGTTAAAAGAGATTTTTCAATTAGATAGAAACGATTTAGACTTTGGTCTTTATCGCATTATGAATCTCAAAGCGGCAGAAGTATCAAATTTTATTGACAATGAGCTCTTACCACAAGTCAAAGAGGGATTAAAGAGTTACTCTTCAAATGACAAAAAAGCTATTGAAGAAGAGTTGGCTAAAGTAACAGCAATGTTGCTGTCAGTAGGATCTAATCCGGAAGAAGCAGATAAAGTAAAAGAATTAAAAGCAAAACTTAAAGATAGTTTTGACAGTGAAAAGATTGAAAATGAGATTTATTCCGATTTATATAACTTTTTCAAAAGATATTATTCGGAAGGTGATTTTTTATCTCTTCGTCGTTACAAAGAGGGAGTTTATGCTCTTCCCTATGAAGGTGAAGAGGTGAAACTCCATTGGGCAAATGCTGATCAATATTACATTAAGTCAGGCGAAACGCTAACAAACTACACGTTTAAGGTAAAAGATAAAAAGGTGCGTTTTGAGGTTGTGCAAGCAACAACCGAACAAAACAATAATAAAGATGACAAAAATCGCCGCTTTAGATTGGTAGAAGAAAATCCGGTTCGTGTAGAAAATAACGAATATATCATTTCTTTTAGCTATTTGCCGGACGCTCCCAAACCAACGCAAGATGAAATAAATGCTCAATCTAGTTCTGAGCTTTTGAACAATCCGGTTTTAATGCCTTTGGTCGCTGATTTAGGGACTTTAACCGGTAGTGATAAAAACAAAATTCCTTTGCTGCAAAAATACTTAAATAATTTTACAGCTAAAAATACCTTTGATTATTTTATTCACAAGGATTTAGGCAAATTTTTAAATCGTGAATTAGATTTTTATATCAAAAATGAGATTATGCACATTGATGATATTGAAGAAGAGAGTGCTCCTAAGGTAGAGCAATATTTATGTAAAGTTAAAGTATTGCGTAAAGTCGCTCGTAAAATCATAACTTTTTTAGCCAGCTTGGAAGATTTTCAAAAGAAAATTTGGCTTAAAAAGAAATTTGTTCTTGAAACAAATTATTGCATTACCTTAGACAAAGTACCGGAAGAATTATATCCGATAGTTGCCGCAAACGAAGCTCAAATTAAAGAATGGATAAGACTCTTTGCTATTGATGAATTGACAGGATATAGCAAATCCCTAACCGTAGAGTTTTTGAAAGCTAATCCGTATTTGGTTTTGGATACGGCATTTTTTGATACAGATTTTAAATATAAGTTATTGGCTAGTATTGATGATTTTGATGAACAATGTGATGGAACATTGATTCATGGTGATAATTTTCAATATATGAACCTATGTTTAGAGCGAAACAAAGAGAAAGTTGGGTGTATATATATAGATCCTCCCTATAATACTGGAGGAGATGGTTTTATATATAAAGATAGATATCAACATTCTAGCTGGTTATCAATGATGACTAACCGCCTCAATGAAGCATATGAATTATTAGCTGAAGAAGGTGTAATTTTTATCTCTATAGATGATAATGAATGTAATAATTTAAAAAAATTAATAGATAATATCTTTTCTTCAGAAAATTTTGTCGGGATATTACCTCGAATCACTAAAAAATCAGGTAAAGAACATGGAGATAATGTTGCAAAAAATCATGATTATCTACTGGTATATGCAAAAAATAAAGAATGTATAAAGTTTAGTGGAATGAATGTAAATGAAAACGAGTATAAATTTGAGGATGAATTTGTTTTAGAAAGAGGAAAATATAAATTAAATCAAACTTTAGATTATGATTCTTTATGGTATAATCCTGTAATGGATTTTCCTATAGATATAGATGGTCATACATATTATCCTGGAGGATCTGTGCAAGCACACCAAGATAGGCACAGCGGAAAGCATAATCCTAAAGACTGGGTTTGGAGATGGAGTAAAGCAAAATTTGATTTTGGTTTAAAAAATGGTTTTGTTGTAATAAAAGAGGGTAAAAATCGCCAAAGAATTTACACAAAAACATATTTAAATGCCTCAATTGCAAAAAATGGAAGTAAAAATTATTTTATAAAATACAATAATAGGGAAGCTAATATTACTTCATTAGAGTTCATAGATAACAGATATTCAAATGATAATGCAAAAAAAGAGATTGCTCAACTTATGGATGCTAATTTGTTTGATTTTCCTAAGCCAAGCGTTCTTATAAAAAAAATATCTGAGCTAGTATCTTTAGATGGCATAATTCTTGATTACTTTGCAGGTTCTGGCACAACAGGGCATGCTGTTATAAATCTTAACCGTGATGATGATGGTAAGCGAAAATATATTCTCGTAGAAATGGGAAATTATTTTGATTTAGTTACCAAGCCTAGAATAGAAAAGGTAATTTATTCTAAAGATTGGAAAGATGGCAAGCCGGTCTCTCGTGAAGGTTCTTCCCATTGTTTCAAATATATTCGATTAGAGTCTTATGAAGACGCGTTGGATAACTTGCAGTTTGAAAGAACAACCGCTCAAACCGATTTGTTAAACAAACCGCAAAACAAAGCCGTTAAAGAAGAATATATGTTAAAATATATGATGGATCTTGAAACCAAAGGTTCTTTACTCAATATCAATCAATTTGCCAAACCGTTTGATTATGAGCTTAAAATTACCCGCAATGGTGAAACTAAAACCGTAAAAGTGGATTTGGTAGAAACCTTTAATTATTTGATAGGGCTTAATGTTTCTCATATTCAAAAGGTAAAAGATGTTTTGACAGTGGAAGGAACAACCAGAGAAGGCGAAAAAACACTTATCTTGTGGAGAGATACCGAAAAGACTTCTGCCGAAGATTTGGATAAATGGTTTGAAAAACAAAATTATTCAACTCAAGATATGGAATTTGATACCATTTACGTCAATGGCAATAATAACTTAGAAAACTTACGAAAATCAGATGAAACATGGAAAGTCCGCCTCATTGAAGCCGAATTCCAAAAACGTATGTTTGATGTAAAGGATGTATAGCGATGACTGAAGAAGAATTCTCTCAAATTGATAGATACATAAGTAAAGAAAAGCAAATTAGCAATCAAACTCCATGGGTTGTTATCAATCATCCGAATAGAGTAGAGTCTATTATTCAATTGGTTGATGGAAATATTATTGAAACTGAATTTTCATTTAGAGGATCTGTTAATAATAATGTGCGGAGTTTAGATGAATCTTGGGGAGAATTAAAACTTTTTTTCAAAAATAAATCTAATCAAAAGATATGGATATCTCGTATTAGTTATAATCCTCAGCACAATCATACAAATGCTAAATTAGACGGATTTGATTGGTCCTTACAATCTTTGAAAAAAGGTGTATGCCGACTTTATAAATGGGAGCAAAGAAAACAATCACTGATGTTAGGTAGGGGAGAGGAAAATGCCCCAGCAACTCCTTTACCAGAAGTAAAAAATTTTGAAACTTTTATTAATACGTTTAAGGAATATTTAAATATAAAGGGTAATATTAAACTTCCAGAATTATCTCAAGAAATGCCTTTATTTACAAATGGAGAGTAAAATGAATATTTTGGAGCAAATTAAAGACCTCATATCTATTGAGCAAAAATCCTCAAATTCTTTTAGGATCCATTTGCCGGTTTTATACGCCGATGGTGAGAATGTATGTGTTGATATTATAGAAAATAAAAGTTCTTATTTTATATCTGATAATGGTTTTGGATTAGAAAATGCTTTTGCTCAAGTGGATAATATTAGCACGTCGGACATTGAGAGAATAGGAAAAAGTGTATCAAAAACATATGGATTAAATATTTCTAAAAAATATACAATACAAGAGTTGAACAAATTAAAAATAAAACCCGAAAATAATAATAAAGATAATGGAATAGTTTATTTGAACGATGTATCCATTAACGAACTAAATGGAGCTATTATGATGGTAGCAAATGCATCGAAGGTCTTTTCACACAAACTAGTAGAAGATAATATTATTGCCGAAGAATTATCATTAAAAGAAAGATTAGAAGATAAATTGAAATATATCTATAAAAACTCTTTTGATAAATATGTAAAAAAAGACGTATCTATGACAGGAATGAGTACAAAGTTGTATAAAATAACATTCGTAGTGGAAAATAATAATTTAAGTGATGGTAAAAGATTATTAGAGCCAGTTTCGGATCGTATCAATTCTATCTCTCCTTTATATCTTAAATATAGCGATATACAAAAGGAAAATATTTCCAAAGAAGCATTGATTTCTGATTTAAAAGATTGGAATGCTGGAAGTCTAGAACTTATAAAAAATGTAAGTAATCAAGTATATAGAATAGAGGATTTTGCTGCATAATGGCTAAGAAAACTAAAGTAGTGCAAACACCTTTTTCGGAAAAATTGATTCTTAATCAATTTATGTTGGATTTGATTGGTTTTTCTTCGTTTAAGGAATTGGCCGCAGTCTTAAAAAATACAGCAGAAGGCTATGATGAAAACCAAATTAGCCATTTTTATACGGCTTTAATTGGCTCTAAACCTTTTCTTGAAAATGCCAAAATAGATAGAGATACCTTGCTGGCGTATGATATGAACATCAATAAACATACTAAAAAAATGCAAGGAAAACGCAAAGAGCCAATATCTTGGAAATATTTCCAGTATTTATGCTTGCTGTTTGTTGAAATCTATCTAGATAAATTTTTTAGAAATGCAGAAAACTTATTGCAAGATTTGAATACATTTAAGGCAGGTTATTTGAACTTTGTAGATATTCCGGATTATGAATTACCTCAATTAAGAAAAATTGCTATATGGAATGCAACAGGTTCTGGAAAAACATTGTTAATGCATGTAAATATTTTGCAATATCAATATTATCTGGCAAAGTACAAGCAACAAAAAGCCATAAATCGTATTTTGTTAATTACTCCAAATGAGGGATTGTCAAGGCAGCATTTAGATAATTTTAATATATCTCGCATTAGTGCCGAAATATTTGATAAAAATGCAGGAAAATTGTTTTTATCAAATACGGTTGAAATTATAGAAATTTCAAAACTCAAAGAGGAAGGAAAAGAAAAAACGGTTGCCGTTGATTCTTTTGAAAATAATAATTTAGTGTTGATTGATGAAGTTCATAAAGGAACACAAGGAAAAGAATGGAAAGAAAAAAGAGATAGACTTTCAACACAAGGCTTTGCTTTTGAATATTCAGCCACATTAGGACAAGCTGTAAAAGCGGCAAATAACACGGACATAGAGGCAGAATATGCAAAATCTACAATTTTTGACTATTCATACAAATGGTTCTATGGAGATGGATATGGTAAAGATTACCGTATTTTAAATTTAGCTAATGATGGTCAGGAAAATATACGAAAACTGTATTTAACCGGTTGTTTGCTTGCATATTATCAACAGTTGCTCGTCTGGGAACAAAATCAAGATAATGTCAAAAAATTTAATATTGAAAAACCTTTATGGATTTTTGTAGGTGGAACGGTTACTGCAGTAAGGAATGAATCTAAGAAAAAAGTATCAGATGTTCTTGATATCTTATTGTTTTTATCAGAATTTATTCAAAATAAAACTCAGAGTATAGAATATTTGAATAGAATTGCTTCTGGAAAAACAGGTCTTTTAGATGGACAAGGTAAGGAAGTCTTTTCTAATTCCTTTGGTTTTATAAGCTCAGGGGGATTATTTGGTGAAGATTTGTTTAATCGAATTCTGGATAAGGTATTTAATGCAAAAGCTCAAGCCTCTTTGCATCTTGAAGATTTGAAAGGAGCTTCCGGAGAAATAGCCCTGAGATTAGGAGAAAATGAGCCTTTTGGTTTAATTAATGTGGGTGATACTGCAGAGTTATTGAAACTCTGTAAAGAACAAGATACTTTGATTGTTTCAGAAAAGAATTTTAATGGCTCTATGTTTGATAGTATCAAATCAGATAAATCTCCATTGAATATATTAATCGGTTCTAAAAAATTTACGGAAGGGTGGGACTGTTACCGAGTGAGCACAATGGGGTTAATGAATATCGGCCGATCTGAGGGTTCCGAAATTATTCAGCTTTTTGGTAGAGGCGTGAGATTAAAAGGTTTTGAATATTGTCTAAAACGTTCTTCGGCATTAAATTTAAATCTTTCCAACGAAAAAGCTATGGCTATTCGTTGTTTGGAAACATTGAATATCTTTGGTGTTCGAGCCGACTATATGAGACAATTCCAGGAATATTTGCAAAATGAAGGTTTGCCAAGTGGAAGTAATATAAAAGAAGAATTTACAATTCCTACAATAAGAGATTTACCCAAAACTAAACTCAAAGTGATCCGTGTCAAAGATGGTTTAGATTTCAAAAAGCAAGGTGAAAAGCCTAATTTGGAATACCATGATTATATTGCCAAAAATAAAGTTATTTTAGATTGGTATCCTAAAGTCCAAGCTCTTAAAAGTGAAAAAGCTCAAGGCGGAGATAGATTTTCTGAAAAAGAAGAAATGATTTTATCAGAGGATTTGTTGGCTTTTGTTGATTGGAACGCAATTTATTTAGATCTGCAGAATTTTAAGGCGGATAAATCTTGGTATAACTTAAATCTTAATGTAAATGATATAAAGTCGATTTTTGATCAAAGAGATTGGTACATTCTTTATATTCCAAGGGAGGAGCTGCAGATAACTTCTTTTTCAGTCTTTGATAGAGTATATGAAATTGTTTTATCTTTATTAAAAAAATATTGTGAAAAATATTATAATTTCAGAAAAGCAGATTGGGAAAAAGATAAACTAGAATATCAAGAAATTACTTCCGAAGATAATAATTTCTTTGATGAATATAAAATTTATGTAAATGAAAATCAGCAAGATTTGATTGCTAAAATAAAGGAATTGGAAGAAATTGTTAAGTCTAAAGAGTTGAAAGATTTAGATTTAATCAATGGTTATTCCTTTTATTTTGATAAACATTTATACAACCCGATTTTAAGCTTACAAAATAACGAATTAATTGAGGTGAAGCCTGTGGCTTTAAATGATGGAGAAACTCTTTTCCTAAAAGATTTGAGAGAGTTTTATAATACAAATAAGACAAATTTTGAAAAGCAAGAAATGTATTTGCTTCGCAATAAAAGTAAAACTGGTATAGGATTTTTTGAAGAAGGAAACTTTTATCCTGACTTTATTTTATGGCGTGTTGTAGAAGGAAAACAGCACATCACATTTATTGATCCTAAAGGTGTTAGAAATCTAGATGGAAAAAATGATCCTAAAGTTACCTTTTTTGAACGAATCAAAGAAATAGAAAAACAGTTAGGTAATACTGATATAATTCTAAATTCTGTAATTATATCCAATACTGAAATTAGAAAAATTAATTGGCGAGAAGACTGGAAACAATCAGATTTTGAAGAACATAATATATTTTTCCAAGATGATAGCAATTATATAAATAAGTTACTATCAAGAACGATTTGAAGAAATATTATTTAGTTTCAACTGTGTGAGTTCAGCAAGAAGTCTGTCGGCTCGTGCTTTTTCAAACTCGTATTGTTTTTGGTAGTATTCAGCGTCTCGTTGAAAGTTTAGGGCTTCTTGCAGAATAATACGCTTATCAACATTACTTAAATCAACGCAAGCGATGGTTAAGTATGGTTTGTCGGATAATTCTAACATTCTGCGACCGTGGTTATCCATTGATTTGATAAGGTATCCCTCACGGATAAGGCCGTTTATCATCACTTTGGCGGAATTTACCGTTAATCCCAAAGCCATGGCGATTTTATCATTCCCCATAAAGAATTTATGATTGTTGTTTGTTTTGTATTTGACGAAGTCAAGTAACAGACGTTCGGTAATAGATAATGTAGCTTTACTTTTGCTCATGTTTTCTCCTTATAAACTTTTGTCCTGAAAATATTTATTTGCGGAGAATGCGAGATTTTAAATTGAACAAAATTAGAGGCGGAAATCGTTATTTCCACTTATAAAGCTTGCGGAAACGGTTATTTCCGGAAATTCAAAAACGGAAAGCTATATTTCCACTTGGGGAAGTCTATATTTCCAGTTCCGGAAACCGTTATTTCCGCCATCGGAAAGCTATATTTCCTCATTAAATTGTTCAATTCCTTATCAGGTAAGGATTTTAGAGCAAAATTTACCCCCTATAATAGTATTATAATAGATATAAAAAAGAACTATTATAATAGAACCGGAATTAAAATAGCTTTCTTTTTTCTTAGCTTAAAATAGCCCTCAAATAAACAAAACAAACTTTGAGGGGTGGTTTAATCATCCGGGAATTAAAAAGAAATCAGAAAGCCGTCCGCTTTGTAGCTCTTGATTAGTTTTATTGGAGAAACATATTGACAGCTAATTGATTTTTTGAAAACATAACAGTAAATAACGTAAGGATATAGAAATGAGTGTTTTAATCGGATTTTTAATTTTATGTATTGTCATTTCATTGATAAAAAAAGGTAAATCTACAAAAACACAAGTAGCGAAAGGTTATCCCGAAGGTGTAAAATATGTCAAACGAGCAGATTTAAGCTATAACGACATTCAGCAAATGCAACTGGATGTCTTAAATGAGGACTGCAAAGAGGTTATTGAACTATCTGCTAACAGTATTCAGGAGTTAAAATACCTAATTTCAAAATTTGAAGAAATAGAATTAAAAGATGTAGAGTTGCTATCAAACGGAGAAACATACCTGCAAGGACAAAAAATAAAAGAGATGTGGCGATATTCTCCGTTTGGAACATTTGAATGGTATCGACCGGCTATTTCACAAGAAGAATACGAAAGGCGTTATTTTTCAATTATGTATCCAGGTTATACTTATACTCAATATACTACAAATATCGAGCCAAATGAAGATATTGAAGAAGAGCCAAAGAGCAATAAAGGTAAAATAATTCAAGGACCTTGGTAAAAGAGGTGTCATGCTCACACATCACACCTCAACCCAGACAATTCGTGTTTATAATCGAAACATAGCCATCAGCTACATAGGTATTTATCTAGCCAAAGTTTGTTTTTTGCCAAATCACAAAATAGGTTTTATTTCCGATAAATATCCTTGTAAGAAAACAGACAAGGAGTGAAAATGTTAATGTATAATCCCGAAGATAAAACTTATTCTAAATTTATTACCATTGAGGAAATGGCAGAAGTCCAAGAAAAAATCAAGCAAATAGAAGAGAGATTAAAAAATACACCGCTTAATCCGCCATATAATTTTGAAAGCGAAGGTAATATTGATATCAATTCGGTCAGTGAGTTGAAAAAATTGATTAAATCCAACAATTTTAATCTAAATGCCTCAATCAATCGCCGTAGAGCTAGTTTATTTTTAGTGGCTTGTTATTTCTGCATGGAAAAAGAGCCTCTTGATTTTCTTATTGCCGAGGGAAGCGAGGTCAATAGAACCGATATATTCGGATATAACGCCATTATGTCGGTTATTTTGAACGAAAATATGGAAGATGATACCAAATTACAAACCATTCAAATGTTAATAAACAAAGGTGTTGATGTGAATTGGCTCAATATCCAAGGAGAAACAGCCTTAACCTTAGCCTTGGAGCGAATAGAGCTTGATATTGCCAACCTATTGCTTGATAACGGAGCGGTGCTTTATAAAAATTGAGAATACTTGACATTCGGGGGATTATTTAACATAATCCCCTTAAAAGTGAATTTATGCCAACTTGTCCCACTTTAACCAAACGGACTAAACAGGAGAAATATAATGACAGTTAAGTTTTATGTTCAGGCGGCTACGCCTGATAAGGAAGTATTGCAAGTCTTGTTTGATAACTTAGACTTATTGCAACAACATCAAGATTTAATCTTATCCAATCCCAAATATTACAACATTCATATTCAAGGAAGCGGTGTTTTTGCCTTATATATTCCTACCTTTTCTTTGTGTTTAGGGGAATTGTTGCTTTTGTGGCAACACACGCCATGGAAACAAGAAGATACCTATTTTTATTGTATAACAGGAAGTCCTCTTTCAGGTAGCAACACATCAAGATATTGGAGCAAAGAACAAGGACTAGCCAATAAATATACGCCAACCTTCGGAAAGCAAATTAGCTCGGCGATATTTGTTCGACGAACCGGTAGCCCGATTTATGATGAACATAAACCGACACCTGTTTCCGTTCCCAAGCTCCAAGCCTCAGATATGACAATCTTTGAACTGATTGATGAATTAAAGCAAATCTAAACCTTTGGCATAGATTCACTTTAACCTTTTATCTATATGTAGGAAGGAAGATACCGCATTCCATTAGCGAAAACAAAATAGCAAGATTTAAAATATGAGGTGTTTGGGATAATCATAAAATAAGAACAATATTCATTATATCAGTAAAAATAGTTTTGCTTTGCTTAAAAATTGTATTGATTTTGATTGCTGCCTCTTACTATACTATTAATTGAGATTAACTCAATCGGAGAGAATAATATTAAGAGATTAGGAGAAGTTATCATGACTGTTGAAGACTTTACAAGAGTTTTACCTCTTTTTGCATTAGCTCTTACAATAAAATATTGGTTTTTTACATTCAATATACCTATGGCTATTATATCTATTATTATTCTTTTTATTACTTGTGTCATAAGTGGAATGTATAATGGCTAACAAATTGGTAAAATCAATAATTCATCAGATTAGACAAGAACTAGATAATAACTCGAATATTGTTTTGTTTGATTTTATTTTACATAACTATTCTAAAATAAGATATTTTCCAAATGATGAAAAAAATTCTTCATTAGAAAATTTTTGTATTATACCCTCTCGTATTGAATTGTAATTATCATAATCGATAAGGCATAACTCAAATAGTTTTTTTTCATCAAAAGTTCCTTTTCCTATATTGGTAATTATTTTTTCTAATTCTTTGCATATATTGAAATAATTAGGATTATTGGTATCTTGTATGAGAGAATTAAAAATGAATAAAAACTGTTTATTATATACATTAAATGTTAATAAGTTAGAACGAATATCTTGTAAGTAGTTATAATGTTTCTCCGAAAATAAGTATTTTGAATTTTCAACTGCCTTAGAAAAATTTACTAGCTTTTTGTCGGCATGTTGTATGAATTCCTGTATTGTATATGCGTTAGAACCTGTATTATAAAACCCAATTATATTAGAAAGATTAGGAGGTGTCAGAAAGTCAGCTCTCGTAGAATTTATATTATACAAGCAATCTAATCTTTGCTCCAGCATAGATATTTTTAATGATTTACTTTGAATTTGAGTCTGTGTTTTTTGTATGCCATTTTGTCTGAATGCAATAATTGCTAATCCAACTGTTGTAATTGCGGTAATAAACGTTGAAAAAACATCTATAGCTTCTGGAATATTCATCTTTTAACTCCATATTTTTTCTATAGTATATAATAAAAAAACGACAAATCAAGCCAGTATGAAAATTAGTAGATATTATTTTCCCTATAACCCATTGAATTTAAAATAAAATCATTCAGAATCAATAAGATAACGTAAAAAAATGTTATAAAAAGTGCTTGACTTTAGCATTTTTGAATGCTACCTAAGGCACCATCTTTTTAAAACAATTCATGGAAAAACAGATGGTTAATGAAGAAAATATATTGATGAAAGCACTTTATGATATGGATTTTGAACGTATCAAATCTATCTTAAAGCAAGGTTTTGATGTTAATGAGCCCTATAACAAACACGGTTGGACGCCGTTTATGTGGGTGTGCAAAGAGTTTTATGAACCCGATATTATCAAAGCGTTCATTCAAGCCGGAGGTGATGTTAAATCTCGCAATCACAACGGAGAAACACCTTTTATGATTGCCGCAGTTAAACGCAGTTCGCCGCAAACTCTGGCGGTTTTGCTTGAAGCCGGAGCAGATATTAACGCTCGCGATAAGTTCGGCAATACTTCTTTTATATATGTGGTTCGTCATCCTCAAGCTTTAATGCGAATTCGGATTTTGGACTTTATGATTGATAACGGAGCTGATGCAGACATAAAGAATAATCGCGGCCTTTCGATTTGGGATTATGCCGCCGAACAAGAAGGTATGACCGAATATCTTTGTATCAGATTGTTAGAGGAAAGCGAGCATGAATAATATCGCTGCAATCGCCAAGCTCAATGATGATTTCAGAGCCAACCCATCTCTGGGGACTTTTGTTTTAACGCCCGGAATTAGAGCCAATAGTTTTGAGGATATTGAAATCATTTTAAACAAGGTTCGCCATTTTGAGGATTTCAGTGAAGAAAACAATCCCTACGGTGAAAAGGATTTCGGAGCATTTAGTTTCAAGGGTGAAGAGATTTTTTGGAAGATTGATTATTATGACCGCAATTTTGAATTTGCTTCACCGAATGCCGCTGACCCTAGTCAGACAAACCGTGTCTTAACCGTGATGTATGCTTATGAATACTAGGAGTTACTTAAGATGAAATATGATATTTTATGTTCGGAAAGCTTGGATAATCTGATTGAATATGTGAATGTGGCTCTTCAAAACGGTTGGCAATGCCAAGGCGGTGTGGGAATTTTGACCCAAGGTTTGAGCTATAAGGTGTTTTATCAAGCCATCATTAAAAACTAGGATTTCCTTTCAATATTATTATGTCTCCTTTCAAAATGAGTATAAATAAGTTAAAAAGAGTAAAATCAATGGTAAATGACGTTTTTGTAGATGATAAGAAAATTAAAGATATTTTGACCTATATCAGCGGAATGAAACACGCCGAACAAATCAGGATGATGTTTTTGTGCTCGCTGAACGGTATGCGTTCTATCAATTTTTGTTATCTTCAGGTTAAGGATGTTTATACCGAAACACTGAAAGTCAAAGACGCCATTTGCCTAGATTATGATAAGAACAAAGGCAAGAATAAATGTTCCTACTATTTGAACTCGCAGATTAAGAAGGAATTTGCCGAATATTTGAAGTATCTGCAACAAACACGAAGCAACTTGAACCAAGAGAGCTATTTATTTACATCGCAAAAGCAAAACAAACCCTACAATCGCGTGAGTATCAGCCGTTTGTTTAGTTCCGTTTATCGCAAATTCAGCATAAAGGGAGCCAGTCACCTCGGCCGACATTTGTTTGTATCCAAATTGGTAAATTCCGGCGTGAATATCTGTTTGGTGCAAAAGCTGGCTAATCATAAAAACATCTCAACCACGCAAAGATATTTTAATTATAATGAACATATGCTCGCAAACGCGGTTGAAAATGCAAGAGTGTGAAAGTTTATTGATTTTGTAATATTATTTGCTATCTGACGAAAGTTTAAAATCGTGTAAAAATATAGATACCATTGTATTTGTTCTTTCTTGTATATTTTCTATACTCCAAGCATCTTTTGAGACCACATCTTCATTTAATTTAAGTCCATTTCTATATCCAATAAAAGCATCTCCTTTTTTCCTATCTCTTTTGTCCTTAAATGACATATTGCCTAAATTGGAATTGTATCCAGTAAGTGTTAAGTTTCCTAAAGTATGTGCGTATTTATCTAAGTATTCTATTGCTAGATTCTTATCACCTGCTGCTATCATATTTACCCAACAATCTGGAATATTATACCCCTCGGGAAAGATGTGCTCAATAGTCCAAATAAATCTATTTTTAGCATCTCTTTCCCAAAAATCTCTATTGTTTTCTTTAGTTTTGTATTTTGATTCATAATAACATAACAAATATCTTGTACTATCCGCATTTGTTAAGTATATAGGGCCACGTAATGCCTTTTCAAAAGTTTCATCAGATGATGAATTTGCCAATAAATAGTCAGAAATGGCATTATAAACATCACTTCCTTTTAGATTGCTAATTAAAGATACAGTATCCATAAAAATTTTTGTGAGATTTCTAGTGCTAGGAAAGTCTGTTATATTTCTTCTTACAAAAAACTTAACTAAGCAATTGATTATGTTAATTAATATCTCATTAGATAAGTTTAAATCATCTTTTTTGGATAGCAAATACATAAGTAATATGTATGAAGGAGCACCTTGAATGCAATTTAAATTAAATAAAGGTTCCTCTAAATCTTTAATTTTTATATCATCAGGAGCTGTCCCTATTATTATTGAATAATTCTTTGCTTCTACTTCTAAATTAGCTAGCAATTTTTTATAATCATCTTTTATCAATTTTTCATATATATCTAATAAAGTGCTTTTTGTCGCTAATGGACCTAAGTAATACTTTTTATTTCCATCAATAGGAAATGGTTTGTTTAATATATCTCTAAATGCATTATAATATTGCCTAAAAAACCTTTCTTGAACACTATATTCATCAGAAAGGAAACTTAAAATAGATTTCCATTGTTCATAACATTTATCTGTTGCGGTTATATCATCTGGAATCTCGGCATTGCTGATTAACGTATTTTTGATTAAATCAATTGCGGATAAAGGAATACCTCTGTTATTTAAGGATTCAAACATCATGTAGGCATCTTTATTACTATCCACTTCAATTAGAACAACAACAGCTTCTGAAATTTTTTCATATAAATCAAGTAATACATCAATAATATCTCTATTTTGAAAAGTATCATGTGTTAAATAATCATCGATAAACCCGATGAATCTATTAAAAGCCCTATAAATTCCTCTATTTCCAGCATGTTTAGGTTTTTCTATTTGACCTATATTGAATCCTTTTTCAGAAAGTAAACTAAAATAATCGTCGCAATTATGATTTTGGCTTTGTAATCTTAAACGAGGAATGTAGAGTTTTGTACTTTTATTATATGTAACTAATTCTTTTTTGATTTTTTGCAAATCTTCTTTTTGTTCATCATCTAATTCATGTTCTCTTTCTTTTAGTTTACAGTATAAAGCAAGTATTAAAAGAGATAAAGAGGTTAATCTTTGTTGACCATCGATAACCTGTAGAGCTATTCCTTTTACAGCTGGTTGATTAGAGTTTACACAGATAAAAGAGCCTAAAAAATAACCATTTTCATTCTCGACAATATCATTAAATAATTTTTCACATTCCGAATATCCCCAAGTATATTCCCTTTGATATTTAGGAATATTATAAAATACGTTAGTATCGACAGAAAATATTTGAGATATTTGTTGTGAATCTGATGATTTTATGGTCATATTAAACTCCGAAAAGAGACAATTTGTAATAAAATAAATTTATAAAGTATTCATTATGAATGCAAGAAAAATATAATATGAAGTTTATAACTATAAAAATGCTTGAAGTTTCTTATTTGAAAATTATATTAAATAGTATCTAAAATTTTTATAAAATAAAAAATCAAAATTTCAAAAATTAAAACTAGGGTGGTTAGGAAAGAATAAGCTTCTTGAATGAATTGATACCAAATCAAACAAAAGGGCAAAATGTTAAGAAAAGTTATCAAAACTAATAAAGTTTAACATTTTTACCTTGCCACCCTAGAGGCTTAAATAAAATCCCTAACAATTCCAAGCTTTTCAAAGAAAATGTTAAAGAATGTGCCTTCTTTAACATTTAGGATATTTTGCTATCCCAATATTTTTCAATTTCTTTTAACATATCTTCAATCTTAATAATTTCATTACCACTATTCAACGTCAATGTTACCGGTATATCCGTGCCTTCAATTTTGCCGGACTGATAATGCTTTTGTGGATTAAAATGTTTTGAACCATTTGCAATATCAGATAATGCTAGGCTGTGAGGAATTTCTTTTTGTTTTTCTCTTTTGTTCTTATCATTTACCCAGTACCAATCAGCTAAATGATATAATGAAATACATGCATTTATAGCTTTACGAGTATTTGAAGTATCTTTATAGAATTCTTTTAAGTTTTCTTTCACAACGCCAATGTAAAAAGCTTTAGCATCATAAAATTCAAAAATTGATTGCGTATGAGTCATAATCGTTTCGATTTTAGGGTATAGTGTTAATCCTAGTTCAGGAAAATGAATTTCTTTCGCATAATAGGCCATTGTTCAATCCTTATGATGCCAATAGCATTATTTTAGATAATCTGGTATCTTGCCACACTTTTTTTCAATTTTGCTTTGCATATTATTGATTATTTTATCAGCTTCTGCGTCTGTGACTTCTTTAGTGTTTATTTCATTATATTCAGTTACAATACCATCTATAATACAATCGCATTTTTTCATTGATTTTTCATTATTGGTTTTCTTATCTTGAGCCATATAAGCTTTACAACCATCACGTAAATCATTCATCGTTTCATGAAAACGCTTGTCTTTTTCCGTATCATCTTTGGGGGCATATTCATAGTCGTACCTAATTACAGGAACTGTTTTGATACTTTTATTTTTCGTTTCATATCTATAAACACCATCTTGAATTGCACATTTTTCATCAGGAAGGCCAACAATCATATCGTCATAGTAATCAATACCTTTTTGCGGAGTTAATAATACTACAGTATTATTATAACAGTAATCGCCATCATTACATTCAAAAGCCAAAGCATGACCATCTTCAACAACTTGCAAGACCTTAAATTGAGTCATGTCCATACAAGCTTTATTGCGTTCGGAATTGTTAACGTTACCAAGAATACCAACTTGTGAGATATTAGAACAAGCGGATACAAATAGCATTAGTGTAAAGATTGTTTTTTTCATGATGACCTCCTTATATAGAGGTCAGGTTATCAAATAGAATTTAATAATGCAAATGAATAAATCTAAGGATTGTAATTTCTAAAGAAAAATATCATCTACGCTTTATCACCATAAAGACGCATTCTTAGTCTTTGGCGGGGAGAGGGGACGCGGGCTTTGATTTTCTTTAAGTTTTCATCCAAATACGGATATTGCAATTTGCAGATTTCGTTATAAAGGATTTCAATCGGGAAATTGTTGCCATATACTCTTTCACCGGTATCAATGCCTTCCCATCCGCAAATAGCGTTTTGATATTCTCTGCCGACATTGGCATCGCGGAGTTCCGGCTTTACCGTATGGCGAAAGCTGTGAAAGACTTTTCTCTTGCCGCTGATACCTATGCTTTCCAAATATCGGCCAAACCATTTGGACATTTTATCGGCATAGTGATTATATTGAGCGTAAGTAAGCTGATAAAATACGCGTTGTTTGCGTTTGGATTTCACCGAAAGCAAATAATCTAAAAAGCCCATTTCAATAATTTTGGGGTGAATCGGTACAATTCTTTTAGAAACCTTATTTTTCAAATGTTGGTCGGGACGTTCGTCTGTAAAAATCATATAATAAATATTGTTTTCTTTTTTGATGTCATCGCAATAAAGTTGGCATAATTCGTTCAGACGAGCACCGCTGTATAAGGCCATTAGCGGAATATAGTAGCGATAGGCAAAGTTTTCATCTTCCGGATAAGGATAATATTCAGGATTAAATATCTTCAATAACTCGGCTTTGGTAAAGCGGTCATAGCTTTGGCGGCTATCTTTGACCGGAATTTCTATTTGAACGTTTAAGGCCGCACTGACATAACCTTTTCTCTGAGCGTAGGTTAAAAATTCTTTGAATACACGTAAGTAGCGTTTGACCGTGGTGGTGGACATGGTTTTCTCACCAATCTCGGGCAAAAGCATATCGGTCAGCTTTTTGTGTTTGGAAGCACTCATCTTCTTCCAACCACGTGGGACATAATAGATTTTGGTTGAAATCGTATCACAGTCTTTAGCGGTTAAATTTTCAACATATTTCTTATTGACCAAACTGAACACCACATCCAAACAGGTTTCATCTTGATATAAAGTGTTATCGCCGGTTCCTTTGACATTTTTCTTATATTCTCTGAATTTTTCAAACAGAGTCTTCCAATGTGTTTTAATTTGCGGCGAACGAACGGTGTTGGCGGTTCTTTCTTCTTCTATATAACTTAAGCAACGCTCAATGACTGCCGGAATGTAGAAATTGCGGTTGTCAGTTTGAATGGCATTGGCTCTGTTCAAAGCATAATCATCGGCCAGAGCCAAATGATTTTCCAGCTTATCCAACCATTCCGGTCTTTGATTGGGCTCAGGTTCAACCGCATTCTTTTTGACGGTTCGTTTTAAGAAATCAAATACCGAAGGGGGAATACGTTTGTTTTGTTTGAGCGAAGTGATATATTTCTTTACAAAGCTGACAACTTGCTCATCCTTAAAATCTTCATAAGAACCATAATTATCGGAATGTTCATAATCCGAGCGGCTGAGCATGGTGATATCAAGCTCATGTACCGAGAGCTGATTATTTTTAATTTGAAAATAAGAATCGTCTAATTTGTTTTGAATCTCTTTAATGCGGCTGGCAACGATATTTTCGATATCGTCATCGGAAAGAATGAGTTTGTTGTTTTTTATTTCCATCAGCAGCCTTTCCAAATCATTGATTAACGTATCAAACTTAAAAGTTTCTCGCTTCAATAGCAGGATGGCTATATTGTAATCATTAGTGTTTAAAGAATACCTAACGTGCGTTTTTTTGAAGAAAGGTTGGAGGGATTTTGGTATCCAATAGCGGAAATAATAGGTGTGATTCCTGCGTTCCAAATGATTTTGTTTTAAGGCCATGACTGTCTCACCCAACTGTCTCAGATGTTACAAAAGGGCATTTCCCGACATTTGAAGGCTTTTTCTAAAGAAAAAAGCCATTGAAAATCAATGGCTTCTCATTTTGCTTGGCTGGGGTGGCTGGATTCGAACCAACGAATGTCGGCACCAAAAGCCGATGCCTTACCACTTGGCGACACCCCAATATGTTCCGGCCGGTAAGCTGCCGGGTAGATCGATAACGTCTGCAGGCTTATATTTATGCTAAAATTTTTATTATTGCAAGACTTTTTTCTTTGCCTTTGCAAAAAAGGTTTTCACTTTTATTTCAGCAGCTGTTTTTTCTTTTCTTCGCGAGCCTTGAGAATGTCGAGGTCTCTTTCCGTGGCGATCCTGTCCAGAATGGTTTTAACCACCTGATCCAATTCGTGATTTTCCCGATAATCGGCGTGCAGGGCAAAGTTGACACGGTTGTCAACCAGCAGCCGCAGAGCTTTTTGTTTGCTGGTTGCGCTTTGGTCATATACGGCAATGGCGTTGCCGCCGCGCTCTTTTGTCAGTTTCATTGACGGGATGTCGGTCATTCCGTCGCCGAAATAAATCATCCGTTTGAACGGAATGGGGCGTTCTTCATCGGGTGTAAATTCATTTACTGCAACATCATCGTTTTTGCCCAGACCTTTGTTGATTTTGGAGAGATATTGGGTTTTGATGCTGTAATTGATGACCCGTGCCGGCCAAACCGGAGTGCCGTCAGCGCCGAAAGCATAAGAACAGGCAAAAATATCTTTGAAATACTTGCTGACTTCGGTTCCGGCCATAATCTCTTCGTAGCCTGATGATATGATGTAATGTTCAATTTCCAAATCAAGCGAAGCGCCGAAACGGTTAATCCGCTCAAACCATTCCAGAACGCCGGGAAAATAAATCACGCCTTTCCCGCATTCCTTCAGATTTTCTTTCGTCAGGCGAATGCCCATTTCTTTGGCGGTTTTCATAAAATAATACATACTGCCGGTCACTTGGTCGGCGCCGTTTTCACGCGACCATTGGTTGGCCTTGGCCCAGAACTCGTCCGGCGTCATCCCGAATTGCGGAATCAGGCAAAAGTCCTGCATATACTGAGTGCTCAGGGTTTCGTCAAAGTCATAAATCAGAGCGACTTTAGTCTTATTATTTTGCATTTTTGATTATCTCCGCTTGCTTTTTAGAATTTATTATTATACAAGTAAGAAGTTAATTTTTTACTAGTTTTAATAAAGAGGAAATTTCGAAATGGTTGCAAAGACAATGGACCAGCTGGTCTCCTTATGTAAACGCCGTGGCTTTATTTTTCAGAATGCCGATATCTACGGCGGCATGCAGGGGGTTTATGACTATGGTCCGTTAGGCGTAGAATTGAAGAACAACCTGAAAGCGGCCTGGTGGCGGGCAATGGTCTATGAACGTGATGATATCGAAGGACTGGATGCCGCTATTTTGACTAACCGCAAGGTTTTGCATTATTCCGGCCATGAAGACACTTTCTCTGACCCGATGACCGACTGCCGCAAATGCAAAGGGCGTTTCCGCGCTGACCACATTAAAGACGGAAAGTGCCCGAATTGCGGCTCGACAGATTTGACCGAACCCCGTCCGTTTAACCTGATGTTCAAGACGACGGTCGGCCCGGTTGATAATGCGGAAAATCTGGCTTATCTGCGTCCGGAAACCGCACAGGCAATTTTTACCCAATTTAAAAACGTGGTTGATTCCACCTCGCGCAAGCTGCCGTTCGGCATTGCTCAAATCGGCAAATCTTTCCGCAATGAAATCACACCGCGCAACTTTATCTTCCGCGTCAGGGAGTTTGAACAGGCCGAGCTAGAATATTTTGTTATGCCCGGCGAAGACGAAAAATGGCATGAAATGTGGAAAGAAGCCCGGATCAAATGGTGGGAAGAGCAGGGACTGCCGCGCGAGCACATTAATATTTATACCACGCCGAAAGAAGATTTGGCTCACTATGCCAAAGCCTGCTATGACATTGAATATCAGTTCCCTCACGGTATGGAAGAACTGGAAGGCATAGCCAACCGCACCGATTATGACCTCGGCAACCATACCAAAGGGCAGGATGAATTAAATCTGACCTCGCACTGTCATCCCAACAGTGAATCTACCACCAAGTTGTGCATTCGTGATGATGACAGCAATTCTTGGGTCGTTCCCTTTGTGATTGAACCTTCGATGGGGGTTGATCGCGGCGTTTTGGCTGTTTTGACCGAAGCTTATGAAGAGGAAGATCTCGGCAATAACAACAGCCGTATTGTTTTGAAACTGAAGAAACATCTTGCGCCGATAAAGGTCGCGGTTATTCCGTTGAAAAAGAATAACGAGCAGATAATGGCCAAATGCCATGAAATCAAACAAAATCTGCTTAAACTGGGGATTGGGCGCGTTGCGTTGGAAAATACCGGAAATATCGGCAAAGCCTACCGTCGCCACGATGAAGTCGGTACCCCGCTGTGCCTGACGGTCGATTTTGAAACCATTGAAAACCAACCGGAATCCGTAACCGTCCGCGATCGTGACACAATGGAACAGCATCGCGTTAATATTGCAGATCTGCCGGCTTATTTGCGGGAATATTTTCTGAGTTAAAAAAAGCTCCCTTTGGGGAGCTTTTTTTTAACTGCCGTAATAAGGAACGAAAGTAGCATGTACGTCATCTGCATCTATAGTTATCCTGTCACCCTCTGAGATATTGAAATAGAAAAAGGACCGTTGTGTTACGTCACCGGTTAACGAACCGATTTTTTTGCCGTTGATGATGATAAAAGCGCCATAATTTTTAATGTCATGAGCATGTCCGATAACAATTCCGTTTTGATAAGCCGGCCAATCCTGTTTTCCCGGAATATCTGATGCCCAAGCCCAATTTAATTTAAATTGATAAAATGTATCAGCTTTTTTAGTGCAGTTAAAATAGGAGGTGTTAAAAGGGCACTTGAGGGCAGGGCTGAGACAGTCAGAGGTGCTTCCGGTATAAGTATATCCCAAATCAGAGCACGAAGGCTGAGCGCCGCAGGTCTGGGCATAAGCGTTGCCGGCAATCGCCGAGGTTAAAATGCTCCCCGCCAGTAAAATTGATAGTTTCATCTTCTT
>ENA-OURU01001124-OURU01001124.1-human-gut-metagenome-genome-assembly--contig:-NODE-1124-length-36065-cov-4.380866_pt1 | contig 36065 bp, 39 predicted proteins | sample MGYA00242137_ERZ509064 | MGnify/ENA primary metagenome ERZ509064 (study PRJEB26280, sample SAMEA2338777) | human gut metagenome | biome: human gut; feature: human-associated habitat; material: faeces...
CGTTTTTATCATGGATTATTCAAATACAACTTAGATGTGCGAAGACCACTACATAAGAAAGGCTGCACGCGGATTTGCTGGAAATGAGCTAGAGAAACATAATGGACTCTTCTATTTGTGGCGGAGCGTAATGTTTTAATTGTAGCTAAACTGTGCAATATTGTCGTAATCTAAAGAACGGTGAAACTAGACATAGTAATACACTCTACAAAATCGCATTATATTGCTATTTTCGAAATGTCAAATATGTTATTTACTCATTGACGCGAATGTTTTCAATGATGGATTGCTTTTTTAAAGAACGAATAGGATGGGTCACGACTAGTCCAATTACAATGCCTGCTACAATAATTACTGTGGCAAAAGCCCACCAGGGAACAGAAAAAAGAAAAGCAGTGATGTTTCTCAAGAAATAATATTCTCCGAGCAATAGCACAAAGCCCAATGGAATTGCCCATTTAATTGCGTTTGCAACATATACAAAGGCTTGAAAATAAATCATTTTTTTTAAGCTTTGCTCGCCGACCCCAACGGATTGAAGAAGGGCAAAATCCTTTTGCTGTAAAGTCAGTTCTGTGGAAATGGTTGTTATCATTTGACATATGCTAATTAGAGCCAACATAGCGGAAAAACCATAGCAAATGAGATATAGAAGCATACGCACAATGCCAATCAGCATCAGTTCTACACTATTGTCTGATACAATTAAATAATCTGAAGTGCCAGCAGTAAATAGATCATTGTAACTATAGGGAAGCAACTCTCTTTGAAGCTCCGCTGGGGAATCGATTTGATAGGAAATAGTTGTAGAACGCGCACAGACCTCGCCGGTTTGCTGGTAAAACTGCTCAAACATGCTTTCTGCATCTGTTCGTTTAATCATTACCGATAGCGAGGACAGATCGCCTATCCGATCTTCCACAAACCGTTTTTTATCAACGCTGATAATGTACAACGATACAGGCATACCAGCCAAACTTGTATCTAAGCTATCTCCGGCATGTAATGTGGTTTGTATTATATCTTCATTCGCATAAAAGAACCGGTTTTGTAAAACACATCCAATCTTTCCGTCAGGAATAGCTTCCGTATTCGCTAATTTTTCAAATTCTTCGTCTGGAATAATGGTGAACTGGATCATGGTGCTGTAGTAGCCCCCATCTTGCACAGCGTTAAGCATGTCCATATAATAAAGACTTTGTTCGGTATAGGTAGAAGCGGGGATATTTTGAATGTCAAAGTATCCGGTTTCCGTAACGGATATAGTATTCACAGGAGTTTTGGGATTTGTTAGTTTTTGGAATTCTTTTGTCTGTGTTAAATTTTCTTTTGTGGTCGCATAGCTGACAGTTATGGGGCCAGCAGGAAAATTTTTTTGTGAAAAGTAGGCATTGGGTAAGTATTCACTTAATCCTGCTGCACCTATAAAGATAATCATACACACTGCCAGAGATCTTACAGCACTTTTATAACTTCTCCAGTTTCGTTTTGCCTCTTTAACAGCTAATCCTGCTTCTGTACCTAAAATGCGACTTGCAATTCGCCCTTGATGTGTAATACGGTGCCCAACTATCGCTTCACTGTTGCCAAACAGATTGTTAATGATAGACTCTTTCTTAAACAATTTCATGGGGCGCTTTGCCGAAGTAAAAAGTACAATTGAACTAAGAACTACTGTAATCAAAATCCACGAGATGTTAAAATTTAAGTGAAAGGAAAGGTCGCCTCCCAACATAGCACCAGCATTTGCAGTCAAGGGGCTTAACAAACGAAAGGCTACAGATAGACTTCCATAGCCTAAGAGGACTCCCAAAGGAATTCCAATCAGACCAATTAGCAGTGCTTCAAACAGCAGACAGTTTCCAACCTGCCGCATGGTTGCCCCGACACTAACCAGTAACGCCAATTCTTTTTTCTTTTGCGCCATACTGATGGAAAACGAGTTCGATATTAATAGTATCGATGCAAAGGCAATGATAATTACAAGAATAATGCGTAAAAAGAGGATAACAAATGGAATGATATTTTGTCCTCCAGGGCTGGAATATCCAGAAAATGTGATTAATGCATTATTATATAACACATACGCTTGAGGGGATGATTCAAGGACAGTTTTGCTGGTTTGCTCTATACTGGCTAAATACGAACTAGTATACTTTTTGGGCATAGAGAAAAAGCGATAGACATCTTCGCCGTATGGGGTCGCCCAGTCAATACCATAAAATGCGGTAACCAATCCATCTACTGACGGAAGTTGAAAATCTAAAGCGGAATTTCCATAGAATCCAACAACAGTAATCTCTCGGAGTTCCCCTTGCGAATCGATTATCTGTACAGTGTCTCCTATACTCCAATCTGTGCTTCCTTGCTTGACTACAATCTCGTTAGGATTCGCAGGCTGGCTCCCTTCAATTAAGTTAGCCTGCATCATCTCTAAAAAAGAGTCATCGATGCCATACAGGGTCATCGAATTTCCATTATCGTCAGTAGCTTGATACTTGCCGCCATAGACACTGACAAATTCTTCATCACTGGACGAATCTAACAGAAATTGTGCTTGAGATCCGGGTAACTGCAACACAGACCAAAACCACTCGCCCTGCTGGCAAATTGTATATCTGCTCATAACGTCCATGGCAGCATCACTGCCTAAGAAAACAGCCAACAGCATAGCCGTTGATAAAGCCACGCCAATTACGGTAAAACAGAAGCGGCTTTTCCCATTTTGAAACCTCGGAAGGGCCATTTTTTTTAGCAATGTCACTGCGTTCTCACCTCATCTCGGATAATGCTGCCATCTTGCATTTGAATGATTCGATTTCCTTGAGCGGCTATTCTCGGATCATGTGTAACAAGAACTACAGTTTGACCTTCATCTGCGTTCATTTTCTTTATATACGAGATTATCTCTTTACTGCGTGCAGTATCAAGGTTTCCAGTTGGTTCATCAGCTAAGAGAATAGCAGGCTTGCTGATCAATGCACGCGCAATCGCGACACGCTGTTGCTGCCCTCCAGAAAGTTGCCGTGGGAGAGATTCAAGTTTATTTTCGAGTCCTAGACGATGAATCAGTGCATTAAAGTATGTGGTGTCAACTTTCTGTCGGTCCAACTGTAGAGGTAGCAAAATGTTTTCTTTCACAGTAAGAACAGGAATTAAGTTATAGCTTTGATAAACAATTCCGATATTTTTACGGCGAAAAGCCGCAGAGCGATCTATAGATAATTGGGATATGTTAACATCGCCCACAAAAATGTTTCCAGATGTGGGGCGTTCAACGCCACCAATCATGTGGAGCAGCGTTGATTTTCCACAACCAGATGGCCCAACAATTACTACGAATTCACCTTTTTGAACCGAAATACTTACCTGGTTAACTGCAACCACTTTGCTTTCGCCGTCTCCATACACCTTTTTTATCTGGTCAATCTTAAGGATTTGGGCAACACTCATGATTAGAATCTCCTTACTATTATTTTCGCACAAAGCGCCTTTATGACATATGCCCCGATTAATCTGGAGATTTAAGGAAGTTCCTAAAGGATTAGATACAGACGCACAACTCAAGGAAAAGTATAAAATATTTACTTCCTGCACCACTCATACTGTTCACGATTGAGCATCTCTTTTGGCTTTGCGATGATTAACTCGAAGTTTGAAACGGAAGTTTCCTACTCTCTCGTTATTTTGCATGCGATTGCAAACAAGCCAAATACGGTGTCGGTAAAACACCGACACCGTATAGCGATTGTCATAAACGATAATACGAGCTCTTGCGAAAGTGCTCAAAACACTATCCCTCACATACGCATCGGGGATTTTGGCGCATCAGACACCAGAAACAGAGAGAGTCCAACTACCAGCTCCACCGGTATGGTTATACACCCGAATGGTACATTTGCCGGAATCCCAAGGAATATTAACGGTCAACGTCCCATCTCCGTCGGACTGGAAGGCTTTTGAGCCAAGCACGACTCCCAGCTCGTTTCTTACTTCAACGTCAATCTTACCTGCAGTGCCGCTTTGCCGACCAATCACCCAGGTTTCCCCAAACCACGGATCTCGTTCAAAGACCGTTTTCGAGCCGCCAGATGCAATGGTTCCGGTGTAAATAGTCTCAATACCACGAGTCTGTGCGGTTTCATCGTTACTCATGGGAACGTCGCTATCCGAAACATAGACTCCTTTAACCGATGTTGCCTCATTTTCAGCAGCAGTATCTGCGTCGGCTGCAAATGCATTGGTAGCGAGTCCAAACATCATGACGCAGACAAAGAGCATAGAAATCAAACGTTTCATTTTTTTTACCCTTTCATTTTTGAAATTTGTAGGTGGATAATCGGACAATAAGCGCCTGTGCACCGACGCATTGCGAACTTTTGAGCAGAGGCTGTACACTTTTCACTTGAAACAGCCAAAATCAAATAAAGGAATTATCGTTTTGCCCAAATAGGATTAATTTGTTTTGTGTCTATAATTTACAATAGAACTATTACAACTGTCCAGCATATTTGCGCAAGTGATGGAAAAATATGCATAATTGCAAAAAGATGTCCCACTCTGACCGCTAAATCAGTGTGGGACATCTTAATATGAATTTCTACAACACTTTGACTGTTTTAGAATGCTATAAACATTGCTTTTATTTCAAAAACTGTTCTATAATGCGGGCAATTAGATCCTGTTGTTGAACAGAAAGTCTATATCCACTCGCACCGGGACTTGCCATCTCTTGTATCAATTCTGTTATGAGCTGAATTTGGTCATCCTTTAGATTTCTTGCAGTGATAATTTTTGCTTTTTCACCGCAAGCCAAATAGTCTAGGGACACATTAAAGACATCGGCCATATCTTCTGCAACAGGCAGAGAGGGAAATCCCATATCGTTTTCATAATTAGCCAAAGTAGATTTAGAAACTTGGATTTTTTGAGCTAACTCTTTTTGTGATAGACCATGTTCCTTGCGAAGCCGCACCAGACGTTGCCCAAAGTCAAACATTCACATCCCCCCCTACGTCACATTCATATTGTAAAATTTGACTGACGCAAAAAATTGGAATAAACTTATTCAATATTCCAATTTTTTGTTTCTTAGCGAATCTTTATTTGACAAGGGGGATTTTTTGAATTATGTTGAAACAAAGAATTTTACCATCTGTGTATAAAGAAAGCCGTACCTTTAGGGAGGGACGACATATGAGGCTCTTAATCTGTGATGACAACAGAGCTTTTGCGGAAAATTTGCGTCAGCGTATTCTTGACTATTTTAAAGGATACAGTTGGAAACTTTCTATCGAATGCATTTCAGAAACAGAAAGAATGACTGAAATTGCTGCATCACGGTACGATGCAGCTTTTCTTGATATTGATATGGGCAAGGTGAATGGCATCTCGTTAGCTCAGAAAATGCGTGAGCAGCATTCTGATTTGATTCTTATATTTGTTACAAATTATATACAATACAGTTTGGAAGGATATGAGGTCCGCGCACTTCGCTATTTGATGAAAGATCAGTTGGAGGAAAAACTGCCGCACTGTTTAGAAGCGGTAATGACGGCATATCGTAGAGATCGCGATCATGTACGCTTTTCTAGTGACAATGTTGAGATTGATGTTTTACCCACACATATGGTGTTTGCCGAAACGGATCACCGCCGCTTGAAAATTCATTTGATCAATGAATCGCGTCCTTACATAATGGTTAGTATACCAATGGGAAAACTAGAAGAGCTCCTTGTTCCGCGCGGATTTCTAAGGATACACCAGAGTTATCTTGTCAATATGAGTTATATTCAACAAATCAAAAGCATCGGCGTTTGGCTGGTCGATGGGACACAGCTTCCCATCAGCGCCAGAAGCTATCAAGAATTAAAACGAGAATATTTGCGATGGAAAGGGCTGAAGCGATGGAATATGTGATTAGTGTTTTGATGAATGGTCTGCAACTTTTGGCTTTCATCTGGTTTTTCGATGCATGTTTTAGCCGAAAATACAAAGGAGCTGTTTTTTGTGTCATTACTTTTGTATGGCTGATGGTGGAATGCGTCATTTTAAATCTGGAAGGAAATGTACTCAGTCCATTTAAAGTCGTTCTTGTGCCGGTACTTCTTTTAGTTCTGAATTTTGTTTTATATCAGGGACGATTTTTCTTTCGGGTATTTATTTCTATAGCAATGTACGCAATTTTCAGTGCTTTTGCATATTCGATAGAATTTGCTGTAATGAGCATTTTTTCGCTGCAACGGCAAGAATTCGTGTACAACAAAGTACTATATACAGTTACGGCTCTCATCGGAACGGGCTGTATGCTGCTGTTTGCCAAACTCGCAGGACGATTCTATACGCAAAAAAATGTTTGCAATCAAAATCGAAATTGGACATTGATCACAACCATTTTTCCAATGGCCTCTGTTTTTATCCTGCTTCTGCTTTATGCGATGATTTCAGGCCATGAACTGAGAAGTATATTTGCGGTTTTATGTCTTGGAATAGTGGCGGCAGCGAACATCATTGTTTTACTGTTGATTGATAAATTGAAACAAAGCACTCAGGAGCACGAGTTGTTGGTTGCAATAAGTGAACGAGAACGACAGCAGAAGGAAAGTGTGGCGGCGCTTTCTGCCGCTTATGAAGCACAGCGCAAATTAACACACGATTTTCGAGAACACCTGACGGTTTTGTCGGATCTGCTGCGGTCTAATCAAATTGTAGAAGCTGCTAAGTATATATCCCAACTTCAAGAGAAACATACCGAAAGGATGTTACTTGTTAATACACATAACGCCACTATAGACGCTATTTTGAATCAAAAAGGATACAAGGCGAAGAATAGTCATATTGAAATGAGATTTGAAGTGAATGATTTGTCCGGAATTCACATTCACCCAACAGATTGCACCGTTGTACTGGGAAATCTGTTGGATAATGCAATCGAAGCCTGTCGAAAGCTGCCAGAGAACGAGCGTTGGATACAAGTGAGTATTATTCGCAATTCTCTGCCAAACAGCCAGATTGGAAGTGTTTATATTTCGGTGCTGAATCCGAGCACAGCTGTAAAAATCGTCAATCAGAATATTGCAACAACAAAGCAAAATGCTTCCTTCCACGGTTTCGGGTTGCGCAACGTGAAAACAATTTTGGAAAAGTATGGGGCAGAGTATGACATGGCCTATGAAAATGGTATGTTTGCTTTCAGTTTGGATTGGCCGGATTATTCTTTGTAATTTGCATATGCGCACATGATTCCTGCAATTACGCAAAAATTATAGTGTATTTTCCAGAGAAGTGGTACACTAATTAAAAAATATAAGGGTCGGTTTGATGGAGGATTTTTCTGAAAAACTAACGGAATACTTTCTTAGGAAAGGCTTAATTGAAGTTAATCAAATCCCATGGTGTGAGTATATGATCAAGCACCGAGTAATGGATGTGATTTCATTGTTGTGGTTGATACCAATCGGAAGTCTGGTCGGGCCTTGGCATGTTTCGTTTACCTTTGTTCTTAGTTATCGCTTTTTGAGGGCTCGTACAGGTGGGTATCATGCGAAATCGCCGTTAGGGTGTTTGTTGGCTGCTACGGCAACACAACTTATAGGGGGATTCTTGGTTTCTCGTATAGAAAATACACTTCTACTTTTCTGCGTTTTAGTTCTTTCTTCCATCCTGATTATTTGCTTAGCCCCCGCCAATAACCCGGAATTACACTTGACACAAGAAGAAATCCAAGCGCTTTTACCATGTATCAGGAGACGGTTGGTTTTTTTATGGTTACTGATCATGTTGCTCTTTTTCTTTGTGCCACAAATGGCTACGAGTATACTTTTGGGAGTTGCCGCAACAGCATTATTGCTGGTTTTTTCAAAGAGTGGAATAGGAGTGAACTAAATGAAAACTATAAGTAATAGCAAGCCCATTTTATATAAGGGGATTAAAGCAGCTGTTCAAAAGCTAGTCAACGCCGAGATTCACGAATGGCCACCGTTGACAGCCTGTGGTATGTACCAGCCTCATCGCCCGGAGATGCCGAATTCAAAGAAGTGAAGCAATGATAAGATAAAAAGCCCGTCGAAAAACCTGCTTTGGCAATCAGGCCAGAGCAGGTTTTTTTTGTTTCAAAAAATGGATTGAGTGGAAAAAGCAGCGAAATGACCGGTGTGTTTTGTAGCGATTTGGACTGTGTTCCGCCATGGCCATGGATGCCTAGCGTTTCATTTCCAGACGGCCAGTTTTTTCGGATTTTTGGCAGCAAACTTAAGTCCACCCATGCCTTTGCTCCGAGTGTTTCATTGGATGAAAGGAGAGTTTGACGAACCGTTTCTTCAGGAATTAAATCGAAAGCTGGATCAGATAAGCCTATTGTACAGCACCAGCTCCTCGAGGGAGCGAAAATGGAGAGTAATAAGCGAGATCCCCTTTGACATTGTGACCAATCGGCGCATAATCCGTCTTGGCGGGGGAAGAACAGTCACCACTGCACATATCCACTGGATAGAACAAAAATGCCGCATGCACTTGTCTCCCTACAGGTGAATGCGGATTTTAGTACACATATAGAGGCCGCAGGACCCAAGTTCGACAAAGAAGGAGAGAAAGGATAAGGAATGCTACACAGCAAAACAACTAAAAAACAGCTGTGTTTTTTGTGTAAGGTTTTTTTTCAAACCTTACATTATCTGGTAGATTTGGCGTTTACGATAAGGCTGCAGCAAAGGAGGAAGGGGGAGCCTGCGTTGGAGCCAAGCGAGCGACGCAGAAAAATCATCGAGCTCATAAGCATTAGGCGCTATGATACGATGAGAAATCTGGCCTGCGAGTTTGGCGTTTCCTGGCAAACGATTTTTCGGGATATGCAGGTTCTCGCAGGAGAATATCCGCTCATTATTACGAGAGGGAATGGTGGCGGTATCACACTTCCCAAAGGATATTATGTGAGCCAGAGATACCTGACCTTAAAGCAGGAAGATGCTATCCGCAGAAATCTTGATGTGGTAAACACTGAGGATCGCGCCATCTTTGAAAGTATCCTTGCCGACTTTGCCTGCAAAAGGAACCTTGACAATACGAATACATAGCCATGCGGGAGCACTGAGCTCTTTCCAAGGAAGCGACATCGGGAAAAGCGCCAGGATGGCAATGCCGGATCCTCTGTTTGACCATGGGCGGACAGAGGCAAAGACAAAGCTGGAGCGATCCATTTTGCCCGAAAAGAGGTGTTGGTCGCCTCATACGCCATGATCTTGGGAGTGAGCAGGTGCATCGATTTTTCGTTCGCCCACACGTTAGATGGGTTGGTTGACTTTGGGTTGTAATCAGCAAGACCTTTGGAATGCCGTGAAGGGGCTTTTCGGCCAGAAGCACGCCTGCATGGTTCCCATGCGCCGGGGGAGGGAACAAATACGGTGCAGTTAAACTTACATTTAGAATTGCCGTCGTTGACGGCGAATCCGTGCAGCGCAGCATGCAAGCTGCGCTGCATTACTTTGTCGTTAACGGCTGACTCAAAAGGAGCATAGCTATGCTGATCAATATAGCGGAGCGGGCACATGCGGAAGTGGAAAGAATCTTTCGAGTCATTCTGCCGGAAAGTGGTCTGACTGTGCGCGAGGAGCAGATTGCTCTTTGCCACAGCATGTTGGATAGTCTGCTCCATAATACGATTTCTCTCTGTGACGCAGGCGTTGGCATTGGTAAAACATACGCATATCTTGTCGCCTGTATCTTGGCACGGAAGTATTCTATCCAACTTAGTCGCCCACTTGTTATTTCCACTTCCAGCGTAGCCTTGCAAGAAGCAATCCTTGGAGAATATCTCCCGTTTTTATCAAAGGTGCTATTGTCCAACAGTGTTATTGATGAACCTTTGACAGCGTATCTGCGCAAGGGGAAAGAGCGGTTCGTTTGCGATAAGCGTTTGTCCCAACGCTTGAAAGCTGTCGTGGGAACAAAGAAAAATGCGAAGCAGCTGGCGGCGCTTCGGTCGCTTATGCTTCGCTATGATCTGGATACCGTAACAGGGCTCAGCGAATTTGACAGGCGACAGGTCTGTGTGCCGAAAGCGTGCCCAAAATCCTGTGCCAGAAAGGATACCTGTCGTTATCATGTTTATCTGCACCAGGCACAATCAGGACCTGCCATGATTCAAATATGCAATCACAATTATCTCTTGGCAGATGCGGAGCATCGACGGCAAGGGTTTCATCCTCTGCTCAAAGGGTACGGAATTCTTGTGGTGGACGAAGCCCATAAACTGTGGGATGCAGCTTGTCAGATGTATGGGGAAGCCCTCTCATCTCAGGATTTTGAAGAGCTCACCAACTTGCTGGAAAAAGAAAAATGCAGCCAGGCAGTGCACACTCTCCGGGAGAAGAGCGCGCATTTCGCAGCTGCATTTCGACAGGTGGAAACGAGGGAAGACGAACGCTGCCGCCTTCCGCTTATTCTTACATCGATCCGGAGCAAGGTTCTCATGGATTGCGAGAACTCTTTTTCCCAGATAAAAAGAACACTGCCTGAAAAAGCACCCCGCTGGCTGGTCCACCGACTGGAAAAGATGGAAAGGACAACGCGGCTTTTTCGGGAGCAGGACAGCAGGTACATTCGATATCTGAAATATGACAGGGATGGAACCCCGTTTCTGTGCGCCGTCAATAAGGACATCCCAAAGCAGCTCCGGCGCGCATTATGGGAGCAACGTATTCCGGTGATCCTGACCTCGGGAACACTGAAAGCGGGGAATGATTTTCATCCGGTTATGGAGAAGACGGGGCTGGATTCTTTGCCGAATGTACGAACCTATTCTGCACCATCGCCTTTTGATTATAAAAGGAATTGTCTGCTTTATTTCCCTGAGAGTAGCAAGGGGGAACCCCACGGCAGCAATTCAGAAAGCAAACGAATCGCCAAAGAAATACTCCAGCTTGTCCATGCGACCGGTGGGCACACACTGGTGCTGTTTACATCCTACTCACTTATGGGAGCGGTATACAGCCTTGTGAAGGATCAGATGCCGGTTCCGCTCATGGAAGTGTGGCGCAATTCCCAGGATACGATCCGTCGCTTCAAAAGAGAGCAAAATGCCGTCCTGTTTGCAGCGGGAAGCTGCTGGGAGGGAATCGACTTCCCAGGCGATATAGTTTCGTCCCTTATCGTCCCGCGCCTGCCGTTCCCAGTGCCGGATCCCATCCGGGAAGCACAGCAGGCAAACTATATGACCTTGCAGGATTACATCAACGCGGTTATTGTGCCGGAGATGCAGGTGAAACTTCGTCAGGGATTTGGACGGGCAATCCGGACAGAAACAGATACCTGTGTGGTATCGATCTTGGATCACAGAGCTGCGCCGGGCAGAAAATATTATCAAGAGGTTATGGAGGCGCTGCCTCCGGTACCTGTTACAAGACAAATCGAAGACGTAGAACGATTCATCCGGGCCAGAAAAGGCCCGGATTATTTTTTTGTATATGGGAGGGAACAAATGTGTCTGAAGACAGAGAAATGCGAACGGTTTGGCTTTACAGCCGGAGCGGAAGGCAGAGTCTGAGTGAGTTGTCTGCGCAAATGACAGACCTGCTGGAGGAAGCAGAACGGAGGGGATACATTGTTGTCGGAACTTCTCAGGATCGGCACAGCGGCAATAGTATCCACCGTGTAGGGCTGAAACTTATGATGGGAGAAGTTCGCCGGGGAAATGCACATATTGTTATGGTATGGGATCTTTCTCGCCTCAGTAGGGATAACAGCACGCTCATCCGGATACTGAACTTTTTGCAGGATCATGGCGCTGTACTGGTAACGGCTGGTACGGATCTGCGCTATGAACTCAGCATCCGTGGCCTGGAATCGTCTCTGCACAAGCGGGCGGTCCAAAAGAGGAGGTCGCTGCCATGGTAAAACAGCCGAAAGCGAAGGGGGACAAGGAAAAAGCGGTTGTGCTGGAGCGACGGTATGGGCCGTATTCTGTCAAGATATGTTTCGCAGAACAAAGTTCTGGCACGGCACAAAACCTGTTGGACGTGATTATGCAGGCGTATCGATATCGAATGGAAAGGGCGCAGAATTTGCAATCCGGTTATTGAGCGTCACGTTTGTTTGGATAAACGATGATCGGTTTGCCTTTGCGCGCTGCGAAAGAGAGCGTGGTGGCAGCCCCGCCCCAACTGTGCTGTACATACGCCACCACGATATCGGAGTTTTCAACGAGCCAGCGGTTTCGTCTGGAGATGGCATAGCGTGGCGGAATGTTTTCCAAAGGAGGATACAAAGAATTATCGTAGAGCTGAAGGTCTACATCAGTGGAAAGATAAGCGAGGACCAGCGTGGATTCAATGTTGGGAAACTCGGCTTTCAACTCATGAACAATTTGGGCAGCCATGAGGTCAAACGCTCCATAACCGCCCAAGAGAAAAGTGTCCGCGCCCTGTCCAATAAGATCACAAACGACTTCTCGCAGCCAGCTTTTTACCTGAACAGGGTGTTCAAGTGTCCGATGTCCGCAGAATGTTACGGTCATACAGCATCACCTCTATATAGTGATTATATTCACTATATAGAGCCGCGGCAAGCCCCCTATAATATTGGCAATGGGGTGATGCGATGCCGATTTCCTTTCGACCAATGCGGCAGCTTATGGAACAAAAGAAGATCTCCTTCTACCGCTTGGCGAATGAAGGGATCGACGCTCAGACTTTACAGCGTATTCGGCACGATAAGCCGGTAACAACGGAAACGCTGGGGAAGTTGTGCGAGATCATGGATTGCCAGCCGGGAGACCTGATTGAGTACCTCCGCACGGACAAGCACGAAGCCAAAGTGCAAGACTGCCAGGGATAATATATAATATGTATAGAAGAAGGCTGCCCGACGTTCAGACGGGCGGCCTTCTTTTTGCGTCACAGGAGTGTAATGTGCTGCAATTTTACCAGTTTGAACAGCGGTGTTTCTCCGTTTTGGTGATAGCTTTCCTTTACTGTATAGGGTAGTGTTGTAGTGAGGGGAGGCTATACCTCCTCGGTAGAACCTTGAAAAAAGAATAGGACCGGTCCGAATTGCAGGCATGACCTACAAGGAGGACAGGGCAGTGAAGTATACCAATCAATTCGGAGAATCCGTCCAAATCTCAGCAAGCGATGAGATTTGGCTCAATGATGAGTTTTTTGCAAGGGAGATGGCCAAGCTGCCGCCTGATGCGCCGCGCGCGGGACTCGCCTACCGTGTGTCGACCAAAGGGCAGGTGGATCATGACGATATCCCCATGCAGAAAATCGAGTGCCGGAAATTCTGCGCGCAGCATGGCTGGCGCGTGGTGCTGGAAAAGGCCGAGAAGGGCGTTTCGGGATCAAAAATATCCGCAACCAAACGAGACGCCATTCAGGAGTTGAAAGCAGAAGCGGAAAAAGGGAACATTGACATCCTGCTGGTATTCCTCTTCGACCGCCTTGGCCGCATTGAAAGTGAAACACCATATGTAGTGGAATGGTTTGTGAAGCACGGTGTGGAGGTCTGGAGTACCCGTGAGGGGCAGCAGAAAATCGACAGCCATACCGACAAGCTCATCAACTACATCCGCTTCTGGCAGGCGGCGGGGGAGTCGGAAAAAATCGCGGAACGGGTGGCGACACGCATTCAGCAGCTCAATTCCAGCGGCCATTACAGCGGAGGCACGGTGGCCTATGGCTATCGGGCGGTGCATAAGGGCCGAGTGAACAAAAAGGGGCAGCCTGTAAAGGACCTCGAGGTTGACCCGGCGGAGGCACCAATCGTGCAGGAGCTGTTTGAACTGGCAGCCTATGAAGGAAAAAGCGCCTACGCAATGGCGGAGATGCTGAATAACCGAGGGCTACGTACCCATAGCGGAGCGAACTTCACCCCAGTCCATGTGCTGCGGATTTTGCGCCATGAGGGATACCTTGGGTACATCGTGACCCGCAGTGTCAGATCACAGCACCTGCCGGAACTGGAGATCATAAGCCCGAAGCTGTTCCAAAAGGCCAACGAAATGGTGGATATGAGATGTACCGCAAACGCTGAGGCGCGCAAGGTGGCTCACAAGTCGGATAACAATACCTTGCTGGCCGGGCTCGTCTACTGCGCACACTGTGGCGCCAAGATGTCTGGCTTTATGCATCACGACCGATACAAGCTGCGGGATGGCACCGTGAAAGAATCCCTGAAGCCCAAGTACAACTGCTATCAGAGGGCGCAGAAACTTCGGGATTGCGACGGTCAGGCGCTGTACTTGGCAGATCGCGTGGACGGGATCGTGCTGGAAGTAGTGCGGGAACTCTTCTCTTCCATCCGCTGTGCGCCGCGGGATAAGCTGCTGGAGCAGAAGATTCGGCAGGAATATCAGGACAAGCGCAAGCAGAAGACGGCAATGGAAAAGCGACTGCAGGACTGCGAACATGCGCTGGAGCGATACGAAGCAGAAGTGCTGCGATGCCTTGATGGTGAGAGCGGATTCTCGCAGGAAATGCTGGCTCGCCTGATCGTCAAGGCAGAAGCAGAGCTGCGGGCTGCGCGACAGGAGTACGCAAAAGTGCTGCAGGAAGCGGAAGATGACCGCGAACTCGCGCAAAAGATCAAGGAGTGCTACCGACAGTTCTGCGGCTGGGCTGAGGAATTTGAACTGGCGCCCCTTGCCCGCAAGCGGATGATCCTGAGCGAACTGCTGGAAAAGGTGGAAGTGGGCAAAGGCTATCAGGTGACCGTCCATGTGAAACTGACCTACAAGCAGTTCCTGGAACTGTGCCAGACGGAAGAAACCAGCGAAAATTCTCTAAGAAACACCACAGACGGAAATGTGGCTTAATTCCACGCAAAAACAGCTGAATAGCTGCCCTGAGCTAAGTGTGGTCGTAACAGGTGGTAGAGCAGCTGACTCTTAATCAGCGGGCCCAGGGTTCGAGTCCCTGGAGGTGCACCAGAAAGACCAGTCCTTTTGGGCTGGTCTTTTTTTTGTTGTCTGGTGGTACGTTAGGGTAAAACAGGGCATACGTGGCCATAGAATTGACTTTCATGATGGGTAAAGGGTGAAACCAATCTAGTGGCTGTAACAGGCTAGAAAAGCCCCAAAAAGGCTGTAAATTAGTTGCAGATTGAAACCAATTCAGTTGCAGCCTTGGAGTTTTGACAATTTGGCATATTTCCTTTATGAAGGACATCCAGATCACCAAAGGATGGGCAGTAAGAGGTTTATATGTCTGTGACTGTTGTTAAGTTCATGTGAAATCATTAGAAGGAGTTTCGGCACTGACAGAAAGAAAGTGCTTTAAGCATAAAACACAAAAATGTTTGAAAACTATACAAAAGTGATAAACGACATAAGGAAAAATGATAAGGCGATTGTATAAAGTGCCAAACATGAAAAAATTGAAAATTTATGATTTTTGATAGGTACTCTTAAAGAAAGTGCCACGTATTAAGAAAATAGAGGTAACGTATACATAAGTTTAAGCAACGTATGCCAATTAGACAAGGAAAAATGGTTGTGCTATTATAAGCATGTCGAAAGGACACAGCACTAAAACATCAACGAAGGCCAAGTTGATGAGCCACCAAATAAGAAACCTACTTAAGGAGAAAAGATATGAATACCATGATCAATAACGAGACCGCCACCACCATTAAAACTACTGAGGAGGAAACCACCATGACCGTTAATTCTGAAATGACCGCTAACAACACCATGACCAATACTGAGGAGGAAACCACCATGATCAGATTTTGTGATGTTAACAGTTCCGAAAAGGCCGAAGCATTTTCTAAGCAGGATGCCATGTCTAAGCTTAGTAAGCTTGTTTATTCTGGTGAAGGGTATTATGCCTTCCAACTGGTGAAGATTTATAAGCATGGCACTGAGGACAAGCATATCTTTACATACGAAAACTGCTTTGTGGCAGAGATCAACAGCAAAGAGGAATTTAAGAAGTTCTTCCAAGTTATGAAGGAGAACCACAAAGAATTGAAGCTGGCTGTTGTGCTTTACAAAAAGGTGGAAGACAAGGATTTCAGTGTAGAGCAGATGTCTGATGCAGATGATGCAACTCATGTGTTCCGGTGCGATGGGAAGCCTTTAAACAGCTACTGGAAGTGGGTTGAGAGAATGGCTAAGAAGAAGGATTCTGCTAATAAGCGTGTACGCATGCAGGAGGTTGAACTTTCGGATGCCCTGAAGCAGATCTTGATCGCACAGGGTATGGATCCAGACAAAAAGCATACTCCTCGTCCCCGTCGCACTAAGGAGCAGATCGCTGCTGATAAGGCTGCCCAGGATGCCCAGGCCAGCCAGGAATAAAGAAGCCTGTACCTGTAAGTAAGGTTTAAGTAACATAGGGAGGATATCTGGTGGTGTAGAAGCACTGCTAGATATCCTCCTTGCTTTGTGTGTAACCATAAAGCATAAAATGAAATACCTGATTTAGTACATGAAAAATATTAAAGATATAAATAAATAATAGGAGGAGATACTATGAAAATCTTAAACATCAAGAAAGCTTTGGCAGCAGTCATGGTAGGAATGATCATGATATAGAGCATGACCACAGCTTTTGCAGCAAGTACGAAGGACATTGATATTGGAAGTGGGATAAGCTATGAAAACCAAAGTGTTGCAAGTAAATATGGAGGATACAGATTTTGGTTTAGGTGTAGGGCCCTTGAGAGAGACGAATCAAATAATGAAGCAGTTGATCATAGTCAAAGAGTAAGTGGAATCGTGGATATTGTGTTTGCAACACCAATGATTCCAAATCATAAGGTAGAGAGCTCCGATATTGATATCGGAAGCGGTAGAGTAGAGGATGAAAGCGAGAATTCGTTAAGTTATTTCCTTTATGTAAAGAATATCAACTACAAGCCAGAATATGCCTATGGAAGATATTATTACAGTGATTTTGTGGATGTCTTGGAGGGCTTTGGAGACACCGTAAAATTTGAAACCAATATCGTGACAAAAAATACGGAATACGAGAAGTATTCTGATATTAGCCTAAATAATGTAGGTTTATGGGCTTTAGGAGAGCGTGAGAATGGGAATTATAAATCAGAGAATGTTCTGAAAATCTGTGCAATGATGGAGGCTCAAGACCCATTGAACTGCTAGGTAGAAGAACTTTATAAAAATTATATGCTTGGTAATTACGAGCTTGTGATCGAGGATACCATGTATATAGTGCCTTATAACAATGAAGGTGAAGCACTCCGATATGAAGGTAAGCCATTTGTTTTATATGGAACCAAGAGTGAAATTATTGGAACTCTGGGGAGACATGGAATCCTCAATGAAAAGAACAAAGCTCAAATTGAAGCAAATGTAATCGTAAAAGAGGATGATGTAGGGCAATCATTCTTTGCAAAGGTTTATAAGGACGGGAAGACTCAATATATATTCGTAAGATCGTCTGACAGATATACCTTAGTAACAATGCCTGGAAGTAAAATATTGAGAGACCAGTGGTTAGAAAAGTATGAAGATAGTCAGCCAAAGGATGTACTCAGCTTAGCACTGATGGAAACCTGATAATTAAAATTTGAAAGCAACAGTCCTGGGGATTATATCCTCAGGATTTTTTTATAACTTGCCTATTTTCGTGAAAAACAACAATAGATTGTACATTGAGTAATTTACTTTGCAAAAATTATACGTCTGTATAATTTTGATGAACATGTACCTCAATTTCATAAGACATTTATAGATGTGATCAGATACGTATAAAAAGTAGTCCTGTTGTGTTTAGAGCCTTGAAAGAGTAGTTTAAGCCAGTTTTTTGAACATATTGCACAAAAAATACTTGGCTTTTAATTTGAAATACCTATAAATATGTGCAATAATAAGACTGCCAAAAGGGCAATCATGTTAAAGGGGTGAGACAGTTATGCCTAAAGCGACAACAGAACTGTAAATTTACAAGGGCATTTTACATTGTTGGCTGCCCAAAAATGGTGATATAAAGCCGTTTTCTAAAAAATTTACATTTTTACAATTCAAAGACAGGAGGTATTGATCTTGAAGATGGTTTGTGAACCTAAGGTACTGTTGGATGTGCTGAAGGTTTATATGGTAAAAAACATGGCCTACAATGACACACTGGATGATAAGAGGTTCGCTAGCGTAGAAAAGATGCTCGTCATTGATTGTACAGGGCTTGGCGCAAATAGCTTGATATACATAAATTTTGATGAGGCATTAGCTGGAGGAGTGCCAAACGAGCTTTTAAGAAGAGGTATCGTATCTGAAAAGTTTATTACGCAGAATAGAGAAAGTATAAATAGTGAAATCAAAGAGTACATAAATTCCAGTTTTGAAGAAAGCAGCTGCAACGCCATTTTGTACAATGAAGAAAGATTATATCAGGTCGATGACCATCAAGGATTCGTGTACGGAGATACAATGTTGTTTGAAGGTAAGGAGTATAAGGCATTTAGGAAGCCAGGGGGTCATATAACCAAGGGAATTGAGGCTATAAAAGGAGATCCAACCGAGTTTAAGAGATTCATACAACAAATGACAGATGGGCTTCCAAAGGCTCAGATTATCCTGGCATTTGAGCTTTCTGGAATCATCCGGCAAGCACTTAATATGAAAGGCGTAGATATAGGAGAGCTTTCAAGTGTGCTGTGTGTGACTGGTTTGGCTGGCTGTGGAAAGACGGCTGTAACAGCAGGACTTAAAGAGATGCTGTTTGGAGGATCTGTATTCTCTGGAGGAAATATCACAGAGGTAGCTATGGGGCGTATATTAAAAGAAGCTGGCATTGGACCAAGCGTATTTGATGACACCTCATCAGATGTGACGGCCAACAATGAAAAGGTTTGTGCGCTTGTAAGACAGGTGTACAGCATGTCTTCAGGTAAAGCAAGAACCACTAATAACAGCAGCTATGAAACGTCAGTATTTAGCCCGATGCTCCAAAGTAGAGAGCTTGCCTACTCCATTGGAGAAATGGCAAAATCGTTCACAGGGTTGAATGGCTTTGAGGTAAGATTGATTGAGCTGATAGTAGATAAAAACAACGAAAACCCGGAAAACCTATTGGCAAAATCAAAAGACCATGCTGACCAGTACTATTTAGGAAGAGCCAGGTACAAGGGGCAAGGAATTGAGTTTATCCGGTGCTTCTTAGAAAACTACCAAGAAAGGATTTTGGAACTTTATGAGGAAATGAAGAAACAGGTTTTAGAGATCAAGCAAAACGATGACCAGTTTTGTGAATTGGATGACCGTGTAGTAAATAGGGATGCAGTCATAGCGCTTTCGGCAACCATAGCCAATGATGCATATAAGCTGGACATGAATATCAACGAAATCATCCGAGTACTGTTAAAGAGCCATTTCGTCTTACATCAAAAAAGAAAGGCCAAGATGCCATCAGAATGGTTGATCAACGCAGCTTGTATGTATGCCTACGGAAATAAGTACGATCATCGTGTGGTGGCTGAAAGCAGCAAAGCGTTTGACATTCGGAGAAACATAGTAGCTCGAAATGTACATCAGGGCAGAGAAAAGCTAGTTATACCCTTGAAAGTCTGTGAGTATGTCTTTGACCAGGAATGGGAAAACCTCAAAGAGACTGAGGACAACAGCATTGTGGCACCAGACAGCCAGTGGTGTGACTGGAAAGAAAGGTTTATGAGCAACAAGGATTTGTTGGGGATCCGGTCAGCAGGTGTCATGCATAAGAAGGAGGACGGCTTCAAAGCAGCACTCAGAGAATGGGAGTACCAAGATATAATTACGAAAGGGCCAAGAGGATATACAGTATTACGTACGCTTGGTGGTGTTACAAACATCCCGTGTTATGAGTTGGACATCCAAAACATGTTGAAAGCAACCCAGGTGTTTGCACCGGTCAATGAGGAGATGTTTGCCAAGATAAAAGATAAGGATGACCTGTTGGAAAGTGATATTTCCCATGTCCATGAGGAAAAAAGCTTCAATGAATTGGGAATTTGACACCAAAAAGGCTAAGTTCATTTTGGAACGCACCAAAATGAAAAAGAGACCCTAATGGAAAATTTTTCATTAAGTAAGAAAGCACCAAAATTTCAAAATGAAAAGCACCAATAGGGTTTACCCTATCGGCAAAAAAGAAGCCATTTACAAAGAAGTATTGGTTTGCTGGAATCAAGGCTTAAAGGTAAGTAAGCAATTCATTTATTGGGTTGTGTAAAACGGTTCGATTCCGTTCCTTGATGCTAAACAGAAAGGAAAGAGACAGAAGGAAAGAGAATATGAGCATAGAAAATAGAATATTAAGTACTTAGAGCAGGGTAAGCCTCATAGTAGGTTTATCCTGTTTCTTGTTTAATTAAAGATAAACGTTTGATAATAGCCTATAACATAAAGCTGTTAAGAAAATCTTGAAAGCATATTATTAAGTACCTGATTAACAACTTGTAAGTTTATATAGTAGTAGTTTTAGAATAAAGGAGGGAAAATTATGTATTATGTGTTAAAGGCAGTTGATAGAAAAGTTGATGCTGATGGTGTTGTGATTGAATACCTGCTTCAAAATAATGAAGGCCGTTAGGCTTGGTATAAGACAGAAGATATTAAAGTGGCAATCAGAAACGGACAGCTAATAGTTTAGAATTTGACATTGACCACAGATGGAAGACTGTTCATGAATTTTAAAAAGGCTAGTGATATGGAGAAGGATGCTAAGCTGGTTCAAGAGCAGGTCATAGAAGCCCAGTTGAAAAACATTGTAAAATTTGTAGCAGTCGGATATAGCATAGATGGGTTAGTAACCTATTCAAAAGGTGAAGTACCCTGTCCAGAAAGTTTAATTCAGAAGTTGAAGGATGAACTGGCAGAGTATGAGGATCGGTTCAAAAAGAGAAATCCAAGAAACATCATAAGTTTTTTGGATGAAACAGTAAAAAGTGAAAACCTACATTGGATCAAGTCGATGGATTTATATGTGATCGGGAGTAAAGACCAGGTTGAAATGGCCCTGGCCGATGTGATATTAAATCAAATCCGACTGAAATGTGATGGAATCATAAGCAGCAGGGTTGAGGCAGCAGCAATGTTCAACAATACCGTGGAAGAGATGATGACCAGCGGTTACATTGATTTTAGTAGCGGATTGAGCATTGAGACCATAAAAGGACTAGTAATAGATAAGGCAAAACCCAATATGTTTAAGCAGCTCCAGGGGTCTTGGAGCAAGCATGAAGACAGTGCTAAATATCTGGATGTTGATTTTAAGGTACTTTCGGAACAGATTGGATCCGGAGCAAAAGTGGTTGGAGCAGAGGCAAAGAGAATCGGAACCTCAATTAAAAGGAGCTACGACAATATTGATAAAGAGGAAATCAAAAAGAATTTGGCTAGTACCATTAGTAGCTTGGAAAACACACTGAAAATAATTAACGAAAGCGAAACAGCAACAAAGGCAAAAAGCGCAGCCAAGCAAGGATTTAAGGGTCTGCTTAGTAAGATTACATCAGATAAAAAATAACATAGTATTTGATTTTAGGGGTGCTTCGTTATGAACACAATAACCTGCAAATATGTAGAAAAATATAGAGATCGAAGCGGAAACATAAGTGGATATTTATTGATCGATATATATGGAAATCAACTTGCAATAAAGAAAAGAGAACTTAAAAAGAAAATTAGATCAAGAGAGTTAAAAGTAGTAAATCTCACCCTTACAAAAGATGGCCGATTGATTGATAAAGCAGAACCCAGAATGTTAAATTAGGCAGCAATGTATAATATAAACGCAAATATGTATCCAAGATATCCAAGTGCTAATTATAGTACTTATCCAGGATATAGACAGGACAACTCGGAAGAGGTTTACAGACATGTTAAACAGGGGTTAAAAACTGCTGGAAAAGCTACGTGGAAAGCAACAAAGGTGGTAGCAAAAACTACATGGAAAGTTGCAAAGTTCACAGCAAAAACGGCTTGGAAAGGCATAAAAGCAATTGGCCGGGGAATAAAATCACTTTTAACTAAGTCTTAGTAAAGACAATATTTTAGGAGGACATTGATATGAACACAATAACCTGCAAGTAGTTGGGAAAGTACAAGGATAAAAGTGGAAAGATCATTGGATATCGTTTAGTTGATCAGGCAGGAGCTCAGACCCAAATGAAGTCCGAGGAACTGAAAGCAAGAGTCAAGGCTGGAAACCTAAATGTGGTAAACCTCACCCTCACCAAAGATGGCCGTTTGATTGATAGTAAAGAGCATAGAGATAGTAATGTGAAATTAAATAGAGGAACACCAAATTCAGTTGGATCAGTAAAAGCAATGCTTGAAAAGATGTAGAATAGAGAGCTTAAAGAAATTAGAGACTACATTGATAGTAGAATTAAACGAGGCCATAGGCATAGTGCATTTGGAGTTTAGATAGACTTCGACATACCAGACTTCATAAAAATAAATGAAAACGATAAAGATGTAATAAGAGCGATTGAAAATGATACACCAATACATTGTTGGAGCAGAGATATTTTTATTGCAGACTAGTTTAAGCTTACACGTAATTAGTTATAGAATCATCAGATTAAGATAAAATATTATACGAAAGATGATCAACTTGAAGAGGTAGAAGATACAGTGTAGTGTCTAGTAGTACTATACTGTATGGCTAACAATTTAGTTGGCCTTACACCATCAAGTACAAAGAGCGATGTAGAAATGATGATATCATTATGTGACAATATATATAAGCTGATTCAAAGATTCCCAGTCTTAGCCATAGATTACTTTAAATTAAATAGATTTAATAATCCATATAGCTTAATATACAATTTAGGAGGACATTGATATGAACACAATAACCTGCAAGTAGTTAGAGAAGTACAAAGACAAAAACGGTAAAATCATAGGTTATCGTTTGGTTGACACTAATGGTAACCAGACCCAAATGAAGGCTGAGGACCTCAAGGCTGGTATCAGGGCCGGAAACTTGAATGTGGTAAACCTCACCCTCACTAAGGATGGCCGTTTAGTTGACGGAGCAGAGCCTAAGGAACCTAAGGCACCGGCTGTCACACAGAGAGAGGCAGATCAGCGGAAAAAGGATTCAGAAGTCATTGATTTCGTTGATAGTATATAGAATAAAGAGTAGGACACCTATCTAAATTATAATGGCGTTCTAGCAGAAGTCAGATAGCGTAATAATAAGGTATTAGGATACATAGTAAAAAATGGTGAAATTGAATTTAATACCCAATCAGATATAGTAGAGCGGGTAAAGCAAGACCCTGAAGCAATACCAAATGTTAGACTTGGAGCAAATAACAAAATAATGGTATGCTATACAAATCCAAACGAGGCTTTGGAAATATAGAAGTTAATATCCAAGCAAGTAATTAAAAACATACCTAAGCATAGTCCAGTGAAGATCGAAGAGGAATGGGAGATACTTAGTTAGTATGAAGATGAATGCTTAAAATCAGAGTACGGTGACTTTATAAAGATTGGAGCCTTCTTATACAAAGTAAGAAATCAGTATGATGATTTTGAAAAAAGACCATTCACTGTAAAAGAGATTGAATCCAGAATGAAAGAATATAAAAACATAGTAGATTATATCGTGGATGCTAAAGACCTTATCAAACTAATAGTAATGTGCCTGTGTAGAAGTTTTAATTCTAAAATATTTAGAAAGATACCAAAATATTGTGACGATCGTTTCAGATATATGGAACTAGAGTATGATAAGGAAGTTCCTGAATATGATCTATATAAAGCGGTTATGACCACAGATAACAGAGATAGAGCAATAGAGATGTTAAAGTTACTTAAGCACATTTAGATGGTTTATGTGTGCAAGAGTGTATGGAGCAAGACGATCTCAAGAAGTGATGATGTAGATATAGCCTACGTAGAACTGTTTAAAGAGAGCATTATTAAATTGAATGTTGTACAAAATGAAAATGAACTTATGAGGGTTATAGAAGTGATTAGCTTGGATGACTATGAAAAAGTGTAGACAAAAGAACTGGTTTATGTAGCAAGAACAGCATGTAAACTAAATAATGCTTACGGATTTTATTAGGGTAAGCAGCTTATAACTTTATTTTCTGATGGATATGAAAGAAACTACAGAGGCCATGATAATCCTTTACATAGTAAGATCACAGAAAATATCATAAGACTGTTTGTTGATGAAAATTGGGACATGATATGTAAAGGAGATACTGCAAAACAACTTTTACAGCTAAAGATGCCATATTGGTTTGATGGGTGCTATAAGATCAGAGCACATATAAATTGGATAGATAATGAGTCAAGCTACATAGTCAATAGTAGAGAAAAAATCATGGATGCAATTGTTGAGGCTTATGAATCAGATTTGGAAAGTATGAGAGATATAACAGATGGGGAAAAGGAAAACATAGTGGATTTTTTATATGACATAATATTTGGAAAAAACACAGTGATAGAGTTCATAACAGATAGAGAGTTCTGTTAAGACTTAAAATAAGAGCCACCCGGTACCAGATAAAATTAGGTGCCAGGTGGCTTTTTCTTATAAAAAGTTGTTTCAAAATAAAAGCTTAAAGGAAGGGTTGATTTTTGGAATTTTGGCGTTACAATCACTCCACTGAAAGGTTGTAAAAAGTTAGAAAGGAGAATGGCATGAGGTACGGATATGCACGTGTTTCAACCAGCCAGCAAAATCTTGACCGACAGATCATTGGTATTCAGAGCTTTGATAGCAGCATTTCAGAAAGTAATGATAATCTGTTTATTGAGAAGATCAGCGGTAAGAAAGCTGTTGATGAGCGTGAGGAATATAGGATACTTCGTCGTGTTCTCCGGCCGGGTGATGAGCTGGTAATTGATGCCCTGGATCGTCTGGGACGGACTAAGCAGATCGTCAAGGATGAGGTGGAATACTTTAAGAAAAAGGGTGTGACATTGAGAGTTTTGTCCTTGCCCACCACCTTGACCGACCTTGGTGAAAATGCCTGGGTCATGGAGATGGTCAATAACATCATCATTGAGGTTTATTCCAGCCTGGCCGAGGAGGAGTTAGCTATCAAGGAAAGGCGCCAAAGAGACGGTATCGAGGCAGCGAAACTTAGAGGGGTATACAAGGGTAGAAAGCCCAAGCAGATAGATTGGGCTAGTTTTGAAGGTTTATATGCCAGATGGAAAGCTGGGGGACTCAAAACCAAAGAGTTCAAGCAGCTGTTGGGGTTAACTACATCCACCTTCTACCGGGTAATCAAAGAATATGAAGGTGAAACACCAGATGAATTGAAAAGCAGTAAGAGATCATTGAAAACCTTAAACAATGTGGAGTAGTACCCAAGTATTAGAGGCATGTTTAGAGTTGTAACAACCCCAAATTTTGATAAAGAACACCTGAGCCAAAGAGCATATAGATTGAAAATGAAGAGCAGGTCTGAATTTTTTGATAGCTTAAAATCATTATCAGCATTTTAGTATGTTGAATTTGCTTGATGAATAAATAAAGGGGAGGGATTATGAAAAATTTGACTGTGAAAATAGGAGGTATACATTAAGGTGAAAAAATGATACATGTGCAAGAAAGCATTGAGAAAAAATCAAGTAACAGTAGGGTGCCGAAGGACTATAAATTTTGAAGTGGTTTGAAAGAGAAGTGATTTAGAACCATAAAAAGCAATAGAGCCTTTATATGTGAAAGACTAGTTTAAAAGTAAAGAAACATTAAGTTAAAGCGGAAGGAAGATAAAAATGGTTAATATCATCAAGATGGCAAATGATCGTCCAATGGAAATTCATGACCTGTTTGTAGCTGGCATGAAAGTGAAACAAAGTCAGTTAAGTGCAGATAGTGCATATTTTTTGATGCACATAATTTTGGATCCAGATATCCAGCCGGAGATGTTTAAGCAGATGTTTAGAGGTGTGCTGACAAAGAATAATATATATCATACACCAGAAGAAGCTTTTGAAAGCATTAACAGTGGTGAGGTCTTTGTGTTCCTCTCAAAGCAAGGCCCAATTTATATGAGTCGGATCGACCTCGCAAATGGCATAACCAATTTTATGTCGGAGCATTATGAGAGGGAAGACTACAAGGTGTACGAGGAAGACGGCTTCGTACATATATGTATTGAGCAGTTGAATGAAAGTGACATCATAGATATTTTGATGTTTAGTCTTTTCGGAGTAAAGTATAGAAACAGAAAGAAGGAAGTGATAGAAGCATTACTGAATAAATGATAATCCAAGAGCGGGTCACGAAAGTGGCCCGATTTTTTATATCATTTTGAAAATTGAAGTAGCAGATATATAAAATACTGATTGCGATTGCATTATATCTAGCAGTAAATATTGGAAGCATAATTTCCATAGTACAAAACTTGGTGGAGCCATTGATATACATAGTATTTGGAAGTTGAAACAAATGAATAAGAGGTGTAGCATATAGAAAATGAATATGTGCTTATATAGTAAAAATGGGCAACCTTAAAATGAGCATGTTATTTATATAATAAGGGTTACCCGTCAATCAGTATAGAAACTTCAAGTTTCAAGTTTAATTGAATCAGGCTTCGAGGATAATAACTAAAACAGAAAAGAAGAAACGAGACATATAAAAACGCCGTAGCGCAAAGCAGATATCATCCTGAGAAGCAGGTGGGAGGAAACCGGATCACAGGGAGGAAACCGGATCACAGGGAGGAAACCGGATCACAGGGAGGAAAGGGTGAAACGGGAGGAAACCGGATCACAGGGAGGAAAGGGTGAAACGGGAGGAAGCTGTTAGTCATTCAAATCAGAGAGGAAACCGGGTCATCATTCAAAACCAGATCACCCAATTCACCAATTCACCCAATTCACCAATTCCAAGAGAAAAACCTTTGACACCGGTAAAAATGGCTCCTATAATAATAAAAAGCCTAAAAGAAGGAATCCAAATAGAAGGTTGTGAAAATCATGAATAACAAAAAGAAAATAACTCTGGTAATAATAGCAATAGCCCTGGTGATTGTAGTTTATTTTGTGTTTACCAGTAACACCCCAGCACAAGCACCCACCACTACATCCACCCCAACCACCTCATCCACCCCGGACCCTACCAGCACCCCGGATGGTGACATCGAAACCCAAGACTATGAATTTGATTCAGCGGTAGCCCAGTATGAGATGGAAAATGCCTTAACCGACGAAGACATCATAGCCGATGCTTCACTAAAGCAAAGCTTATTTGATTGGTTAGAGGACCAGGGAGTCACTTACGACAAGACACTCGAGGAGAAAGAGGCAGGCTGCGAAAGTCCGTTTATTGACGAGTATTTAACTTGGATTTTCGAGAAATACAATGGATTCAAGCCCGGTGAGCAGCCCACAGAGCCCACCCAGCCCAGCGATACCGAGTCCAGCACCCCAAGTAATGTGATTACGGATGAGGAGATGGCTGAAATCATCGCCAGCGGCGGCGAGCTCGAAAGTGTAGAGGACTTTACAGAGAAGGCAGAAGAGACAGGCCGAGGGGTTTATGAGGCTATGACCGATCCAGAAAATTTAGCTGAGCTGGACGCTTTACTGAAGAGTCTTGGACACTAATCATATTTAACTCAAGGCACAATTTAGCAAGGGGGTCTTAATTCATGATACAAACTTCCCAAGTAGAAACAAGGAAGTAGATTTTCAAGTACCTCTCAATTTTCTTATTATTCTTATCCATATCAATCTTATTAAGCACACAGGCTTATGCAGATGGCCCGATAGACATTGGTGGCGGTGAAGGAGTCACCGGTGGCGGTGAATACTTTGATGGAGGCTATGGAGACTGGGCCGGTGGATACAGAACATATCTTGAAGATGAGAGTGGTTCAATAGTTTAGGGTGTGTGGGACATTTAGTTTATAAGACCTCACCAGACCTCACAAAATAAAACCTCAACAATAAGAATCATTTAAGGTATCATTCCTTTAAGAGGAGTGGTACCTTATTTTAGTTTAAAAGGAAAACCGGGGAGGAAACGGTGAAAAACAGGGAGGAAGTTGGAGGACAGGGAAGGAAGCTGGAGGACAGAGAAAACAGGGAGGATACCAGATCACATAGTTTATTCAGGTCATCCAAAACACCCCAAATCCTCCAAAGCACCCTAAATCCCAAAAAGTACACCAAAACACCCATATCCTCACCAAACCCTCAAGAGTTTAAAAGACCTCAAGAGTTCACCAAAACACCCATATCCTCACAAAAACACCCCATTAAAAAACAAATCAATAGGAAAAAACAAGCAGCCATCAAGGAAAATAAAAAGCTAAAGAGTTTAAAAGACCTATAAAACCGGAGAGGAAATTAGTTCAATCAAATATTCAATCATTCAATGACAACAAACAGGCAAGAAAGAAAAAAGAAAAAAGCATAAAAGAAAAAACCAAAAGAACCTCAACACCATAAAAAGATAACATCCCAAACCTAAAGAGTTTAAATGACACCAAAGCCATACATCAAAGATTCCAAAGGAGAAGCATAGAAAGAAGAAATAGGGTATCTAGAATGAAATCGAATAAAACCAATCCATTAGTCACAAAAGAACATACAGAAAAAACGACCAGCATTAAAGCCAAAAGAGTTTATTAGGATAATACAAAGAGGAAGATGCCTCAGACACAAGAGGTATCTAGAATGAAAGAAAAAGAGAACAAAGTTCAATTAACCCAATAAGACCCATAAAACCCAAGAGAAGCATTCATATCGAGAAAAGAGTTTAATTGACACCAATAAAAACATTCACCCAGTACATAAAAAGAAAAACGAGGCTATCTAGAATGAAAGTAAGAAGAGCAGTCCATCCATCAAAAAGATACCCTATAGAAGAAGGAAAGCTAAAGAAAAACGATGAGACAGGGAGGAAACGGTGAGACAGGGAGGACACCAATTCAACAGAGTTTATCCAGGAGGACACCGATCACAAAGTTTATCCAGGTGAAACAGGGAGGACCAAGGAAAGTTTATCAATCCCAACGGGTCACAACATAGATGGATAAAAATTTAACAAAGCGGCGAGCCGATCCCCACACCCCAAAGCCCCACACCCACATCCCACAAGAAACCCAAGAAAACATTAAAAACCTTGAAGGAAGTGTTTTTCAGCGTTACAATGTCACCCCAAGAAGAAAAAAACAACACCAAAAGAAAGGTGGCATTGAGATGATAAAGTACGATTTGTCAAACTACGTAGTAAGAGTTGAATTACTTAAAAGGGTGAACAATAAAATAATTCACAACATATCAGACCTAATTTGTTTAGTACCAATGACAAAAGATAGGGAGGACATGGAGAAGTTCATAACCAAGCAGCAGATCGTTGGAGAGGAAAACCTACCAGTATCCTTTCAATTCTTAATAGATTTACAAGGAAACGTGTTTATCACCAAGATCAACATCAATAGAAGTGTTAAAAATCAAGTAATTAAAATCCCAAGCTTCGTATCAGGATTCGTGATGGAAAAGATCGAAACAGAACAGGATAGCGTAAAAGTACTTAGTTTGTTTTGGAAAGATATCCCTGACAGGGTATTCCCGGACGACACCATCCCAATCATAAGACAGAGGAACAAAGTGACAATAGAAAAACTGGTGATTCAGGGAAATGGTAGAAGACTGTTAGGAACGCTTAACGGTTTATGTGAGAATATCCTTGCCAGGAAAATAATACTCAAGGATTTTGATACCTCGCAAGTGACTTGTATGAAAAATACCTTTTATAATTGTTTAATGACCGAGGAGATCAACATTGAGTGCTTCACCTATCAGAACGTATATAATACATCAGGCATGTTTATAGCAAACGGAAAACTAAGAGAAATTAAGTTTAACACCTCACCTGGTTTGAAAGCAAATAACCTTGAAAACGTCTCCAATATGTTTGGGTATAACACAAGACTAAAAAAGCTTGACTTAAGAGCATTTGGGAGCAAGCAGATAAACAACACCTCAGGATTGTTTTCACTCTGTGAAAACCTTGAGGAACTGGATATAACCGGATGGGACATAAGATTCGTTGAAGATGTAAGAGGAATGTTTAATGAATTGAGAAACATTAGGAAAATAATAGCACCAGACCTTGATACAAGATTTCATCCTAACATGCAGGGAATGTTTAAGAAGACAGAAGGTGTAATTGAGATAATCACGGGAGAAAAAGGAGAACTGTTTAGACAGGAAGTAGAAAGACACAATAGAAAAATTGAGAGACGTAATAAAAATAAGGAGGCCAATCATGATAGGAATAGATGACCTGTGGAAATATGATTTAGACGGAAGAATGAAGTACTTTAAGAAAGGACAGAAACATAGAGTAAGAATTGAAAACCAGTGGAGAAAGGGCCAAAGCGACCAGAACCAGTTAGATGAAATTTACCACTTCAATGAACAGACCGAAGAGCAGTCACCAGAGAAAGCCCAAAAGAGTTTAAAAGCATACCTCGAAAGCACCAATCAAAAAGATAACCCATTTGAGTTCCTTGTATCAAAACAGGGACACGTTTGGATCAGTAAGATACACCTCAATAAAGCCATCATAAAGCAGGAGGTTTGGGACCGGGAGGAAAAGCAAGACATCATAGCAAGAGTAGAAATACCTAAATTCATATTTGGGTTTATCTGTGCAAATAAAAGAAGAATGCAGGAAAAACCGTTTAAGCCTAAATTCTATGATATACCAATCCTTAAAAACGGCTTCGATGAAAGAGACCCATCGTATATAAGAAAATTAACATACTATAGCAACATAGCAACAATGCCATCAAGTGAAAAAGTGGATATCATTCAAATAATAGGACATGATGACCAGCCATTACACGGAAACCTCGATCTGATGTTTAACGGGGTAAAAGCCAAAAGAATAGAGCTGAAGAACCTCAACACAAAGTTCATAGTCTCAATGTGGATGACCTTTGCCTGTATAATCAGTAAGGTGCAAATAAATCTTTCAGACTTGGATGTTTCAAACGTCAGGATAATGGATGAAATGTTCAAAGACACAAACTTGAAACACTTGAATGAAAATGAGCTGCAAGGTTGGAACACTGAAAACCTTAGGAGCGCAAGATATCTGTTTGAGAACCAGGAGTTTAGAAAGATAAACCTGTCAAACTGGAACACAGCAGAATTAAGGGATGCCACAGGAATGTTTGAAATGACCCTTAAAACCGATGAGATAAATCTTGAAGGTTGGAACATAAAAAACCTTGAAAGCACCAAGGATATGTTTAAATCATGCGGAGCGTGGTTGATCAACATCAAAGGTTGGAAAACATCCGGCATAAAAAACATGAGAGGAATGTTTGCACATTGTGATGCCCTAACCACAATTTTGATGGACCCAACATTAAGAATAGATAACACCTGTGACATCAGAAACACATTTGAATCATGTATGAGGCTAAGAAAGTTAGACTTAAGGGCTTGGAGCCTGCGGAACTACCCAAAGGTGTTTAATATGTTTCAATTTTGTAGCGTAACCACAGAATTTATCATACATCCAGATGAAAAGGAGTTACAAAGGCAATTAGAGTTTGACCTACGATTCAGAAATTAAAGACATAAAAAATCAAAGCAAAAAACGAGGGTGACCGAGAAAACCATGAGAAAAGGCCAAAGGAAACCAAAGGCAGGCCAAAAGTGGTTTAACAGGGACACCCTCTTTTTTCATAACAAGCAGCATAGAGAAGGAGATAGCCATGAAGAAAGTGAAGAGAACAATCATAGTAAAAAATAAATACCTGAAAATATGCATGTGAAAATATATAAGTATAAATTAAAAAGATAAGGAAAGGCAAATAGTTTAATAACACATATTTTTATTTATAAAGGAGAGAATTAGTATGAAAAAGATGGTAGAATTTATGATTAGCTTGGCAGCAATGATTTGTGTTGGAAGCTAGATAGCAGGTATGGGAGCATAGGAGGGAGTGTTGTACAATGAGATAAACGCAGGGTTACGTGAACTAGGCGTTCAGACCATTGAATTTGAACAGGCCGAAGAAGACTTAGAGCAGTTCATAAAAGAGGATGAGCAAGGCAACATAACAGTCGAAGAAAATGGTTTAATGGAGTATGTCCAAGAGCTGTTTGAAAACACCTTTGAAAATCCAATGGATGAGCTACTTTAGAATTTTGAGATCTAATAACAAGGAGAAAGCCTAAATGGAGATCAGAGCAAAGAAAAACATATAGGCAGCAATGGCCGGGATAATTGCAATGGCCGGTGTCATGGGAGCCCTAAATCTTATGACACCAGCCACCTCAGTAAATAGTTTCAGCAATTCATTAGTAAGTTTAGTCTCAGTTAATGGAACTGCAGCAATTGATATTTAGAATATAACACCAGTGAATAATGATGTGGTAAGTTTGAAAAGTAGTAGAAGCTGTGGAGAAAATGCATAGTACACTTTTGAAAGAAACATACTGACCATTAAGGGAAGTGGAGCAGTAGACACAAAAGCATTTCAAAATAACGGTAACATAATTGATGTTGTTATTTTGGGTGAAGTAACAGAGCTGGGCAATGAGATTTTTAAAGGCTGTGAATAGATTGAGACAGTAAAGATAGAAAGCAAGCTAGTTTAGTTGGGAGACAATGTGTTTAATGGGTGCAGTCATCTGGTTTCAGTAGAACTTCCCGAAACACTAGAAACAATAGGAGTTGAAGCGTTCAGAGATTGTAAAGAGCTTCAGGATATTGAGCTACCCGACAGCATAACAGATATTGGAGAAAGAGCCTTTTATAATTGTAATAAGATCAGTTAGATCAACATTCCAAGCGGAGTAACCGAAATAAAAGCAGATACATTTAGTGAGTGCTGGAATTTAAAGACAGTTGATTTTTAGGAAGGCTTAGAGGTAATAGGAGAAAGAGCCTTTAATAGATGTTACAGATTGAAAGATGTTTAGTTGCCAGAAAGCGTAAAAACTATAGAGCAAATAGCATTTGAGAGTTGCTTAGATATGGAAAGCATAAAACTTCCAGAAAATTTAACAAGCATTGGCAGATGGGCATTTAATAGATGTGAGTCATTAAAATCAATAACAATACCAAGTAAAGTAACCGAGCTTGGCAGACAAACATTTTTTAATTGTGTGTAGCTAAAAGAAATTAACGGATGCAAAGGAGTTCAAAAGCTTGGATATCAAGTGTTTGGAAGAGGTTATGATATTTATGAGAAGCTTGGAATAATTCAAACAGAACTAAATACAACAAATGAACAGCTTAAAAATTATGATTGGGTGCGTGACCTAAGAGTAATTTTATAATAACAAGGAGGACATTAACATGAGTACATCATTAAAGAAAGGAATTTCAATGCTGTTGGCTGGAACCATAGCAATGACCTGTATGATGGGTACTATGGCAGCCATCGGCCCGATCAATGGAAGTGAAAACATCCCCTACAATGTGCTGTAGGAGTAGATTAGAGGCACCTTATAGTTTGGTATAGGAGCCGTAGAACTTGGAAGCAGCGGCAGCTGTGGAGAAAATGCAACCTACAACTTGGATATGGATGGCACCTTGACAATCAGCGGAACCGGCGCCATCAATGAGCAAGCCTTTTTTAATAGTACAAGCATTAAAAAGATAGTAATTGAGGAAGGCATAACAAGTATAGGAACTCAGGCATTTACTAGTTGTAGCAATCTAACCTCAATAACACTTCCAGAAGGGCTAATCAGCATAGGAACTTAGGCATTTCAGAATTGTAGGAGTTTAACCTCAATCACTATTCCTGATAGTGTAACCAGCATAAGCGATTAGGCGTTTATGCTTTGTGATAACCTAAAAGAAATTAACGGCGGTGAAGGTATTACAAGTATAGGATTAAGTGCATTTAAGTGTTTTTAGGAAACTCAGACCACTCTTAATACTTCCAATGAAGTTCTCAAGAACTATGATTGGGCAGGAGATAATAGAACAGGAGAGGGAATTCCAAATAAAAATAATGGAAGCTGTGGAGAAAGTGCAACTTGGACTTTAGATGAGAGCGGCACCTTGACAATCAGCGGAACCGGAGCCATCAATGATAATGCCTTTGAAAGTAATACAAAAATTAAGAAAGTCATAATTGAGGAAGGTATAACAAGCATAGGAGGTTATGCATTCTATAGATGTGAAAACTTAACCTCAGTTACACTCCCATAGAGCCTAACTGATATAGGAGATTAGGCATTTTAGTATTGTTATTACCTGAAAGTAATCAATGGTGGTGAAGGCATTACAAATATAGGAAGTTAGGCATTTTATTGTCCTTAGTTAACTAAAACCACCATTAACAGCTCCAATGAGTCTTTAAAGAACTATGATTGGGCAAAAGATAATCGTGTCATTCCAGCACAACTTGGAAGCAGCGGTACCTTTGGACAGCAAAGCAGCTAGGCTGACTTTTATTATACCTTAGATATGAATGGTACACTGACTATCACCATATTAGAAGAACACAAAAATACAGAAATAGTAGATTATGCTGAATTGTTTAAGGGAAACCCCAATATTAAAAAGGTAATAATTGGAGAAGGCATTGAAATCCTTGGACAAAACTTATTTGAGGGATGTTAGAATTTGGAATCCATAGAGCTAGCTGATAGTGTATGGAAGATTTATTATCATGCCTTGTATGGCTGTAATAAGTTGACCTACATAGATGTTGGAACAGTAGATAGATCTAGAACTTTAAGCTACGAGTAGTTTACAGCAACAGGTTCCTATAACAGTAACAATTTACTGGTGACCACTATAAATAGTGATGCCCCAGAAAGTTTCTTCACAGATTTTGACTGGGCTCAGTTTAATAGAACTCTAGTAAGAGAGGGTTCTGATGATCAGGAAGACGGTCAGGATGATACATTAACCCCGGTCGGAGAAAACTGGGATTACAATGGAGAGCAGGGTTCCTTTGCAACAGATAAGGTTTAGAACCCATCCGTTGAAAGCGATATAAATTCCTTGACCGATCCAGATGCAACAGTTGAGGGTCTTGATGAAAAGCAAGGACTTAAATCAGAGTATGAAACAGCAGATGCCAGTTCCAAGGAAACCTTGGTGGCTGTAACAAAAGCCTCCGATTTCATAGTAGCAGTTCCTAAGGTCTTAGTCATGGATGGAAATGGTGAGCAGTCCACAGCAGAATATAAGATCAGCGTGTTTGGTCATGTGGATCCAGCCAAGAGAGTCACAGTAACACCAGAGGCCAGCTTCGAGATGGTCAACCAGGGCAAGGCAGATGTAGTTTATACAGCTTAGGTAAGTCAGCCTGAAACCGGTATCAATGGCATTGACATTCTGGAGGACCCCTCAGATGAAGGAACCCAGTACCTCACTGGAACAATAACAGCTAACCTCAAGAGAGCAGGTTCCTACAAAGGAACAATGAATTTCACCATTGATTACGTTGATTATGTGGAGTAAGACAATAGGACAATGGTAAGCAAATAAGTTTAAAGGGTGATGGACAGTAGTTCATCACCCTTTTTTATGATTAGCAATAAGGAAAGAAAAAACTGAATACGCCGCCTTGGAACAGACATCTTGACCGTCTGTGTCAGACACTTTAACCGCTCAAATCAGACACCCGCGCCGCCGGTCAGACACCCCCCCTGTATAATGGATGTGCATCGCAAGATGTAATCCAAATTACAGGAGGAAATTCCATGACCAACTACAAGGAGATTCTCCGGCTTCACAGTCTGGGAATCAACAACACCCGCATCGCAGAAAGCTGCGGCTGTGCGCGGAGCACTGTCATAGCAGCCCTGCAACGTGCCAGAGAGCAGGATCTTTCCTGGGACAAGATCAAAAACTGCAGCACAGAAGAAGTTGTCCGGAAATTGTATCCCTCCACTTCACTGGGCCAGCAGTACAAGATGCCAGACTACGAATGGGTACACCGAGAGATGCAGAAGAGCGGCGTCACCCTGAGCCTGCTGTGGGTAGAATACTGCGAGCAGTGCCGTCAGAACGGAGAGCTGCCCTACAAATCCACCCAATTCAACAAGTACTACGCAGACTATGTCCACAAAACGAAAGCCACCATGCACCTGGAACACAAGCCTGGTGAAACCATGCAGGTGGACTGGGCGGGCCAGACAGCGG
>ENA-OURU01001136-OURU01001136.1-human-gut-metagenome-genome-assembly--contig:-NODE-1136-length-35787-cov-5.689410_pt1 | contig 35787 bp, 28 predicted proteins | sample MGYA00242137_ERZ509064 | MGnify/ENA primary metagenome ERZ509064 (study PRJEB26280, sample SAMEA2338777) | human gut metagenome | biome: human gut; feature: human-associated habitat; material: faeces...
AGAACATCACCAAGGAGGAGATCGAGGGCGTAGGCTTCCATGCCGCCGACTACGACGAGATGGTCAAGCGCTACGACCCGGAGAAGCTCTCTTACGGCTACAACACCCTGCCCGACGGCGAGGAGATCTATTTCATCCCCAACCCCGCTCTGGGCCTGTGGATCAATCGGGAGAAGTTCTGAAAGGATTCAGCTTGTAGAATAAAATCGGGAAGGAGACAGGCGCGGGATTGGATTCGCGCTGTGCAAAAATGAGCTGGGAAGAGTTTGATAGAGCACTTCAGCAATTTGATGGATATGTGGCTTACGATACCTCTAAAGATAGTAGTGGGGGTATTTTCTGCGCGATGGTCCGTAGCAGCAAGGATAAGAAACTGGCGGTTATGGGTGACACAGGGCGCTTTTCTGGTGAAGAAAAAGGAAAAATAAAACTTTGTCCGCTGACTGTGGGCAATGCCCAAGTGCTGATGGAGTATTTTCCCTATACAAAACCCTGCAGCCACCGCTCTCATGCTTTTACGATGGGACTGGGTGATCGGCTGGGGCTTGCTACACCAGGGCAGTTGCGTGCGGTGAAGGATGCTGCTGTTTTCCCTGTGCTAGCACAGCAGTCAATCCGGGAATTAAATCTTACGGGAAGAACTTTCCCTGAGGTTATTGCGGATGCAGCTTTTGGTGTGTTCCAAGAGGGATACCGGAAAGGTTATGGAGCGGATGGAGACCATTTGAAAACTAAAGAGCAAATCCGCTATGCGTTGGAGAGTGGCTGCTCGATGATTACGCTGGACTGTTCCGACTATATTAACGATGAAGCGGCAGATCTGGACGGTAGCGAACGCAAGCAGGCATATGCAGCGGTGCCAAAAGAGCAGAGAAGGTACTACGAAGAAAAGTACCTAAACCGGGAGCTGAATTGCGTAGGACAGCTTTCTGCAGAAGAGCTGGAGCAGATTGTACTTGTTTTCGCGAATGCTGTGGACTACGCCATTGATTGTTATCGCTTTATCCAAGAGACAGCGACAACAGAAGTGGATTTTGAGCTGTCTATTGATGAAGCCAGAGCCATTACCACGCCGGCGGAACATTTTATTATTGCCTCTGAGCTGCATGATGCGGGAGTTGTTCCCGTCAGTGTGGCACCCCATTTTACTGGTGAGTTTGAGAAGGGAATTGAATATCAGGGAAATTTGGATCAGTTTGCAAACGACTTGGTAATTCACCAACAGATTGCGGACTTATTTGGTTACAAGCTGAGTTTGCATTCTGGGTCAGATAAATTTTCTGTTTTTTATATGCTCCAAAAAGTAACCAAAGGACGTGTCCATGTAAAGACAGCAGGTACCAATTGGCTGGAGGCGGTCCGTGTGTTGGCTAACGAAGACCCTGTACTCTACCGAAAAGCTCATAAATATGCCTTAGCGCATAGAGCTGAGGCGGCTCAGTATTACCATGTTACAACAGATCCGTTGACGATCCCTAATATTGATCTTCTGGGAGATTCTTATCTTCCGGAACTGCTGAATTTGCCGGCGTCACGCCAGCTGATGCATATTTCATATGGATTATTGTTGTCGCAGCCTTGGTTTAAAGAGCCGTTCTATGCTCTTTTGCATGAAAAGGAGGAGTCTTACTATAGTAACCTCATTTACCACATTGGAAAGCATCTGAAATATTTGACTGCTACTTAATTTTACTGAGGACTGTTGACTACGGTAATAAATGATGGAGAGGAAGAATTTTCCCTAAAAGTGGACGTTTTATTTAGAGTTTGGAGGGAAAGCGAATGTACAAAAAAATAAGAAAAGGTCTTGTATGGATACTGTCATTTGTCATTGTAATGACGCTGTTAGAGCCTGTTGCCCAGGGCCAGTACATTTCTGCAGATGGGACGGTTTCAGAGAAAACAATTATTAAAGAAGGAGATTATATCCTTTTCGGCCACTATCAGCATAAAACTGCGGATGGTTACGAGCAGGAAGCAACCCCTATTTCCTGGCAGGTTGCTGCAAAGAAAAACGGATATGTCCGCCTTGTGTCGGAGTATGTGCTGGATGAGCGTACAATGGATGAAACACGGCCCAATGCATCGTATTCATGGTTGAATTCTCCATATGAAACTTGGTTGAATACGGAGTTCTATAATTCGGCTTTTTCCGAGATGGAAAAGGTGGCAATGATTGACTATGATGAGCTGTATTATACCCTGGATCAAAATGGAGAGAATTATAGCGGATATTACTATCGTACAGGACCAGGGATTAAAGTTGGTATTATCGACTATTACATTGATGGCTATTTCAATTATGCATCCCGTCCGCTGGGGTTGGGGAACTCCCAGGTGTCTCACAAAAATATGCGGGCTACGTTAAAGGACGGTACACTTGCGGACTATTGGACAGGGACGACTTCCAGTACGAGTTTTGGCCATCATATTATTACGGCTACAGAGACAGATGCCACGTTAGGAACTTCAAATGGAGATGCTGTTCATGGGGTGCGGCCTATGATTAAGCTTCAGCTCAATAAATTTGGGGTAACTGGTTCTGGTACAAAGGAAGATCCATATGTAGTAAGTGAAACATTTGATATTCCGGATCCTGTTGTTTGGATGGATTCTTTTCCGTCAGCCACCCTTTCGGGAAAGACTTTGACTGTAAAATTTTCCTCTCCTGTAAAGTGGACTGGAGTCGGCTTTGGTATCGCAAATTTCAGCGTAAAACGCAGTGATAATGTCCCTGTTTCGGTTGTATCCGCAAATCTTACAAATGGAAATTTGGTGCTGCAATTAGATAAATCTGCGCCTGAAGAGGTGTTGGTAACACTGAACTATACGAAACCAAAGTTTGGCTACATCATGAAAGATGAGGAAACTTCTTCTCAATATGTGGATAGCTTTGGGAATCTTGCGGTAACAACTGTGGTACCAGAAGAAGATATGCAGGAAGTATATAATCCAGCGTATTCTCTGTCTGCACCTGTAGACGTCATGATGGGGACGGATGCTGAGCTTGATCCCGGTGTTCCTGCTTGGGGAGGACATCAGAACAGAATTGTCCGTACACAAAATGGAGTATATATGCTGGTCATGGTGGATGTCCGTTCCGGCAGTACTGGAGATCCTTCTTTGCATCCCAATAATGTAAGGAAGTTCCAGATTTTAAAAATTGATGCGTCAGAGACAACAGTTCTTGCAGAACATGAGATTGCTGGTCAGGCGACATCTCTTGTGGCAGATAAGATGGGAAATCTGTATGTGGTTTGTCATGATAAGACAGACGCTGCTCAAGCGGGTTATGGCAGGCCTACGATTTATAAATTGTCAGTTGGATCCAATACTCTGAAGCAATATTTTTATGATGTGGATGAGGCATATTCCGATGGAGCCACTAACTACGAAGCGGTTTCTGTTGATGCTGATGGGAATATATTAGTGCTGGTCCCCTATGTAAACCATACTTATGGAGAATCCAGATTCATTTGGACAAAATTTGATGTGACGACAAACCAGTGGAGTGTTGCACAGCAAATTAAGCTTGATCGCTGCTTCCTGTATCCATATATTTTGCCGCAGGCTAATGGTACTTTCAATGTGGTGGCAGAGATTGGAATTCCGTATTCTGCTATAGAGGTAGAAGCTCCGGATGGCTACACTTTCCTGGTAAACGAGATGCGTATGTGGAATATTCCTGCTTGGAATTCCAGCGCAGGAGTCACGCAGAATTGGACATATAATATCCCGTTTACGGAAGAGGAAGGCTATTCTGTGGTACAAAACGCTTCTATGGGTGACAGCTATACGGACAGTATGGGGTATACTCATACGATTATGTGTGCAACCAGGTATCTTGGCATGGATACCCCACCCAGTGCCATGGTATATTGCGTGTTTGATCAAAACAATGAACTGATCAGCGAAACGACGCCGTTTATTGGAAATTTCTCGTGCCGTTTTGTAGAAGATAGCCGAGGAAACCTTTATCTCATTAAAATGGAGAGTGGGAGCAATCGCCTGGAATTGTACGCAATTGATGAGTCGCATACAAAGATTTTGACAGATATCCCGCTTCTTTCTCAAAAATTGTATACAGAAAACGGTACCCCGTTGGTACAAACTTATTCTGGAATCTCCATTGCGTCTCCTAGGGGCGGCAGTACAATAGAGGACTATGTGGATATTATTATTCCGGCTATGCCGTCTGAAAGCGGGCAGCCTACTACATGGCAGTATATGCGGTTGTCGTTGGGAGAAGAGTAGAGACGGAGAAACTTCCAGGTTATCCTGCGAAGCCTGCCTATTCAATAATTGCTGCGAAAACTTTTAATGGAAATATAAGAATTATGCAGCAAATTGTACGGAGGAGGACAGGGCTGATTATTGTTAGACGGCCATTTACATCCTAAAGGCGTTGCCACACGGGCACAGACAGCAAAATGCTAATGTGATTCTGTGGAGAACTGCCGGGAAGTAAAGTGGTGTTTTGAATTACTGCAATATATAGGGCCAGACCTTCGGTAGAAGATTTGGCCCTATATGCAGTATCTAAAGAAGCATGTAAAAAGGGAAGTCTTGAGGGAGTTCTTATCATAACAACCTGGGTATATAAAATCTGGAACGAGAGAAATACGCATAATGCGGATGCTGTATCTTTGGCTACAATGATATCGCTCTTGGGTGGCATTACGCCGAAAACTTTTACAGTGAGCGCAAGGACACCCAAGATATGCGTACAAGAAGGGGATTATACAAGGACCTTATCCCATATTGTGGTAAGTTTCAGTAGAAAAGAATGTGTATCCGCTCTTGGTTTTGGGGAGCAGACTGGCGACATTACAAATGTGTGACGACCTTAGGAGACAGGACTCCTGTCGACTACTGGACAGGCGCTGCGACTACTTTTGCGGATAATTGGAAAACGGCAGAAATAATTGACTTGTTTTGCGAGAAAGTTTATAGCAAGTGATCTAGCACTGCTATGCTGCTTTTGAAGCAAGCCTTTTGCGAAAAGGATGCTTTGAAGAAAAACGTAGTGCTATAAATATGAAAGTACACAATAATTTTAGAAAGGGGGAAAAATAAAAAATATCCTGTACCTGGTATGTATTCTATTAAAGAAGAGGAGAAGACAAAATGAAAGGAAAGCGAATTCTTTCTGTGCTACTGGCCATTACCATGGTTTGTTCCAGCATGATTTTCTCACCCATAGCTTTTGCAGAATCCCAGGAGTCAGAGGATTATTTGAACATGGAGGGAGGGCAATACAAAGACAGAAGCATTCTCTTCCCCAAAAGTTATGCTGAGAGTGCTAAGCGAAATGCCTCCCAGCAATGGGCAGCACCTATTGTGGAGCAAATATTGAAAGACGCAGAACACTATGAGAACATGAGCTATGATGATATGTGGAATATCATGTTCCCTAGCACGATTCAAAAGCGTGAATTGATGGTCAGTGCTTACGGTAACTGCCCAGTGTGTGGAGAGCCCAATCAGATTTACGCATGGATACTTGATCCTAAGGCTGATCCGTGGAAGGTTCGCTGCCCGCACTGTGATGAATTGTTTCCTAAGAATGACTTTTATGCATTCTATCAGAGCGGCATTGACCCGGATACAGGTGTGTATGATCCGGAATTGGCTGACAGAAGCCTGTTGTACAATGAGGAATGTAAAGCAGCGGGCCCGGATGAAAGCGGAAAGTGCAAGCATGGGAATCCTTATGATGCGTGTACATTTTGTGTAGACGATGGGACAAGTTATGTAGGAGAAATGGACGGTGAGCCATATCACTGGTACTTTATTGGCGGGTATCTGTATCGCGGCCAGTGGTTTGAGTATGTACTGGATGCTATTAATAACCTTTCTTCTGCATATATTGTAACAGGCGATGTTGAATATGCGAGAAAGGCTGCTATTGTAATTGATCGTGTGGCAGATCTTTTCCCGGATTTTTCTTATAAGGATCAGGGATATGTGTATGAGAAATCCACATCAGATGGATATGTCACCTATTCTATTGATTCCGCTTATGATGTCAGGTTGATTGCAGAGTCATATGATATGATTTTTGATGCGATCAAAGATGACGATGTTCTTGTATCTTTTTTGAAAGAAAAGGCGGAGAAATATCCCGAGGGGATTGCTCCGAAAAATAGCTTTGCCGATATTCAGAAGAACATTGAAGAGAACATCTTCTTAGATGCATTAGCCCATCCGGATAAAATTTATACCAATTATCCTAATACAGACATTACGGTTGCTACAATTAAGGCGGTATTGAATCTCCCGGGTGCGGCGGATGACGTTTTTGAGGTGCTTGGCGATATTATATCTAAAAGTACATCTGTAGATGGCCTTACAGGAGAAAAAGGCCTCACTAATTATTCTGCGTATGCAGTACAGAGCTTTGCACCGGTTATCTCTAAGTTCCTGACGATTGATGAAGCGTTACTGAATACGTTGCTTGAACAGTATCCGGCATTATATGAAACCTATCGGTTTTATGCCGATATGTGGTATGACGGGGAACGTTATCCTCACCAAGGTGATGGCGGCTGGTTTATTCAGAAGGACAATTATGGAGCAGTTGCTGCAGCTAATCAAGGTGTTTCCAGTGTATATGTTTCGGCACTGTCACCATCCGTCTATACATTTTTGTGGAAGCTCTATGAGGCAACTGATGATACCTTATTCGCTAAAATACTCTATCATATGAATGGCAAGACAGTAGAAGGCCTACCTCATGATATAATGTGTGCAAATCCTGAAGAAATTCAGGAGCAAATTGCAAATATTATAGAAAAAGAAGGCCCGGCTCTTTCTTGTGGCAATGCGAATAAAGAAAATTGGGGCATTGCAATTATGCGCTCAAATGAAGAGAATAGCGGGCCAGCATTCTGGCTGAACTATCAGAGCGGCGGTGCACATGGTCATAGTGATGGTATGAATCTGGGCCTATTTGCAAAAGGACATGATCTTATGCCGGATTTGGGGTATCCACCAGTAAATTATCCTGGTGACTGGTCTTCTCCTCAGGCGTTGTGGAACACCATGGAATACTCGCACAATCAAGTGGTGGTAGATAAAGATGATCCAGATCAGCGGCAGCAGGCGTCACTGGGAGAAACAAGCCTTTGGATGGAAGGCGATGACTTTGCAGCCATTCGAGTTTCCAATCCGGGGGCCTATGCAGAAACGACAGACGGACGCTATGAACGTACAGTTGCTATGCTGGATGTCGATGAAGATGATGCATATTTGCTTGATGTTTTCCGCGTAGCTGGCGGCAGTGAGCATGCAAGGATGATGTCCAGCATGCCGGGCGATATGACAACAACAGGGTTGGATCTTGTTGAAACCAAAGAATTTTCTGAGATTTCAGTATTGGAACCGATTGTAAGTAATGAGAAGTTTGACGAGACTCCTCAAGAAGGCTTTACAGTTGACTGGGCAGTTGAAGATCTTTTGGGATATGATGAAGTACAGCGCGACATTCATCTGAAATATACAGATCTTACCACAGATGCTATGGCTTATACCTTTGATGCATGGACAAAATTTGATACATATGATAACGACAAGCATACTACCACTTCACGCTTAGCCACTGTTCGCAGAGCAGAAGAGGATGAAGATTTGGAAAGTACATTTGTCGGCATTATTGAACCGTACGAAGGGCAGTCTAATATTACTTCAATCATTCGTCGTGATGTAAAGGATGCGGCGGGCAATGTTTTGCCGGATTCCTATGTGGCCGTTGAAGTTGCCCTTAAAAATGGGAGCACAGATCTGATTCTTGCGGCAGATCCGGAGCTATACGATGGAGAAATCCTTTCTGTAGACGGCTGGAATATTGAGTTGAAGGGTGAGCTTTCTGCTGTTAGAAGAACTGCAGATGGACAGATCGAGTTCTTATCTGTTGATAGTGAAGAGCCTGCGGAGTTAGAATCTGTTGCAGAAAGATCAGATGCATGGATGCTTTTGGGACAACTTTCTGGAGAAACCGTAAGTGCTGAGACCGATGCACGTGACTGGGCTATGCGCAATAAAGTATCTGATGGTACAAGTGCAAAAGGGGTACTAACACGTGAGCAAATGGTGACAATGCTGTACCGTTATGCAGGATGCCCTGAAAGTGATCGCGGTCTATTGCAGGATTTTTCTGATTCTTCCGATGTTTCTGCTTGGGCCGTAGATGCAGTGTGTTGGGCTGTTGAACAGAAGATCCTTTGTGGTGAAAGCGGAAAGCTGCTTGTAAAGGAAGGTATCAGTTGTAGCGAAATGGAAAAAATGGTTGATTGCTTTAAAGAGCTGGAGTAAATATTGAGGTGATTGACAAGAAGAGCGGAATCCTTTTAAAGGATTCCGCTCTTCCAGAATTGCAATAAATATATTTAATTTCTGGAGGAAAAAGAGAGTGGATTGGAAAAAATATGATGCAATAAAATACCGGCTGCTCCAATTGCATAAGCATCGTCATTCAGCATAGAAGGGATAACCATTAAATTATCAAAATCACCATCAGAAAATTCCAACAAGTGATTGTGAAAAGCAGTGAAAAAGGTGGAATCTGCTTTTGCAAGGCCACCACCGATGATAACAATTTCTGGATCTGCTACACGGCAAATATTATTTACCAGAGCTGCCAGATGGCGTGCAGCATCGTCCAAAATACTCTCTGCTAGGGGATCTCCGCTATTAGCAACCTGTACCAATGTCTTATAAGAGAGGTCCGATATATCGCGCAGCTTTGATGGGCGGTCAGAAGTAGAAAGACAATAGGTAATGTGGTTAGCAATTGCCTGGGTGGTGAGAAGGGAGCCAATAGTTCCGTTAGAATATTCATTCTTTTCTGATATGACAATTTTATGGATCCGATTACAGGCCAGATTTTGACTTCCGCCAAAATGCTGCCCGTTCAGCATCAGGCATGCATCAATGTCATCGCCGATCCGCAGACAAAGAATATTTTCAAATTGTTTAGCTGAACCAAACCATTTTTCCGCAAAACATAGCAGACGAGTGCTTTCATCTACATATATTGGGACGTTATAGGCATCTGCCAAAATAGAACGAATAGGAACATTTTCCCAGCTGATATTGGAAGCATGAATTATAATTCCTTCTTCGGGATCTACATTTCCGAATACGCCAACTCCTATTCCGAATAATTGCGACCGTGTTTTTTTGAGAGAGGAGATAGTTTCGGCTATGGTTGATAAAGTTGTTGATAAAATAGAAAGATCATTAACGCAAGAAGGCAACGGATTAGATATATTCTTTATTATTTCTCCTGCAAAATTTACAGCAATAGAGGTTATGTGAGTGTTTCCGATATTTACTCCAACTACAAATCCACCATCTTTATTTAGTTCAATAAGTGATGGCGGTCTTCCACCGGAGGAGTCTCGCGTACCGATATCTTGCACAATTCCTAGTTCAATCAAATCGTTTGTAATTTTTGTAACGGTAGGGGAGCTTAGTCCTGTGGCTTTGGCTAGATCGTTTCGCGTCATTGGTTCTGAAGATTTTAGTGCTTCCAGAATAATAGATGTATTGAGACGTCGAACTAAATCTAAATTCCCGGCTTTCTTCAATTTGATCACCTCTACGCTCAATGATGAAATAGATTCTTTTTGATTCTAACGTAAAAAGTATTTTTTGTCAATTTAAAAATAGAATTTTAAATATATGTATTTAATGTTTTACAAAATAAAAGTTTTGAAATTGTGCAAATAAACAAAAAAATATATTATATTGACAGCTTGCATATGTGCGGTATATAATTTTTAATAACTTAAGAAATATACTTTAAAAATGTTATTTAATAATAAATGCGTTGGGGTGAATAACATGGAATTTGCTGCGAAACCGGAAAACATCTTTGCAGACTTTATTGATGTTTATTATACGGAGTGTACTGAGCGATTTCCTAAAATAGAGGCGATCTGTGGAAAGTGGGAGTTTCGTGATTTGATTCCGGGAATGTCCGATTTTGATACTCGTTTTTTGTGCTCGGATACTATGACTGCGGAAGATTGGTGCCAGATGTCGCAAGCTGTAGGGGAAGTACATCTCGAATTATGTAAGGATCATCCGGAATGGAGCAGAATTCTTGAACATCTACCAGGAGTCAACCCTACATGGGAAGAATACTTGGATGAAGATAGCTATTATCCGGAATATGCCCAATGGAGTATTTATCGGACCACGCAGGAAATGAAGGCGCACCGAGCGGAGAGAGCTATGCAGACGAGAGGATGGGATGAGAGAGATGAATATTTCTTTTTAAAAAAATTTCTTACTTATTATGGAAAATATAATCGGAAAATTGATCCACCTATTAATTTGGGGAGATTTGAGAATAAGTATCCTTTGCATAGCAGAATAATGCACTATTTTACGCCTCCCGTTCAAGCGGCTGTATCTCTAATAGAAAGAAGAACCTGCCGGGGCAAGTTTGAAGCATTGGAAAAAGCAAGTAGTATATTTCCAGAACTTGATATTTTTAAAGAAGTACTCGCGGTTGTAGAACAGCATTATGAGGTCCCCCAATTATACGAGGAGCCGGAACTGAAGAAATTAGAAGACAGAATGGAAAAGGCTTTGCAAACAATGTTTTTGACAGTAAAGGATGCAATTCACATATTCCCATTGACGCAAGACGTACAAACAGCGGCAGACATCAAAAAAATGTTAAGTTCAGTAAATATTTCCCCAGTTATGCAAATATTTGACAGCTGTCGCTTTTGCCGCCTATTTAAAGGCAGATTATATTTTTACTCTAATGCACCTAAACATTTTGATAATATATGGTTGATTCAAAATGAGCTTTCTAGAGCAGGCGAAATGTTCTTTAGAGGACCATATCGAATTTATTGGCAGGCGTTATATGGTGAAAAATTAGATGATCCACTAAGAGTTTTGCATACTCTTTCTCCGGATATTTTGACAAAAGAAGAGGTAGAAGCTACTCGCAGATTTGCTGAACTTACCCCCGGTACATGGGAAAGCGGGAGAGAGGTTGCAATAGCTGAGGAGATAGTTGATATTTTTGATAATGTGTTTAAAGGCTTGTATAAGTTAAATGCAGATTTGAAATCACGAATGAAAAATGTTGTGGGTTGAGAAAGGTATTTAGCAGGAGGCATGAGATGGCTCAATTAGACGTGATGTTTACGATGGACTGTGAAGCAATTGCTCAGATGTCCAAAGAAGGTGGACCTGTAGATTGGGATATTTGCAAAAGAGCGATGGAAGGCTATTGTGATACTTTGTTACAAAAAGGGCTAAAGCCAACCTTGTTTATAGTGCCGCATACCGCACAGCATGCAGCATCAGTTTTGCTGGAATTGCAGAAAGCTGGTGCTGAACTGGGGCTTCATTTGCATCCTCAAGACTATGGTTATGACGATTATTTGGGCGGCTTTAATTATGAAGAACAGTATTCTATGCTGCAGGAGGCTTGTGACCGATGGAGCAACAGTTTGGGGCAGATGCCAAAGAGCTTCCGGGGAGGAAACTTCTCCGCTAATGATCACACTTTTGGAGTACTGTATGAATTGGGATTTCGACAAGGCAGTTTAAGCGTTCCGGGACGTAATTTTACCAGAGTTAAGTCTAACTGGGCGGGAGGAATGCAGCAGCCGTATCATACAAGTAGAGCCAATCGACTTATAGAAGGAAAGATGGATTTTCTTGAAATTCCCGTTACTACTGATTGGGAGAGTGTGATGTGGGGAGGTTTGACGAAACTAGAGTTGCGAATTGAAATGGTTGATTCAAGAGCTCATGGCTTTACTGTAAGAAAAAATATTGACCGGCAACTTACTGGCGGCATTGAAGACCCCTATATTTTAGCTATGACGCATAATATTTTTGATTATACAAATAAGTCGGAGTTTCGCCGCCAAGTGCTTGATGGCGTGATAGAAGAAATTGATACATATGCAGAAAAGAAAGAATTGCGGCGAGTAGGATGGACTTTGGAAGAATATCATAAAAAAGTAGATACAGGGAGGAAACAATAAATGCTTAGGTGGGGGCTTGTTGGTTTAGGAGATATTTCACGAAAGAGAGTAGTTCCTGCAATTCGTATGCAGGCAGATAGTGTATTGGTTGCGGTACATAGCCCGTATGTTCAAGAGGTTACGGAATTTGCGGAAAAATATCAGGTTGAAAAGGCATATTCCGTATTAGATGAAATGTTAGCTGATCCTGAAATTGATATTGTTTATGTGGCAACCCCCATTTTTTTACATTATAGCATTGCTCTTCAGGCAATACGGGCAGGAAAGCATGTCTTGGTAGAAAAGCCTATGGCAATGACAAATGAAGAATGTGAAATGCTGATTAAAGAAGCTGCATCTCATCAGGTTAAATTAGGAGTAGCGTATTTTAGGCGATTTTTCCCCAAGGTCGCAGAAGTGAAAAGATTGATTGCAGACAAAGTGATTGGGGATGTGATCGGCGCAAGGATAACATTTCATAGTTGGTACAATCCATCTCCAGATGATCCCAAATATTGGCGTGTAATTAAGAAAAAAGGCGGAGGAGGACCGCTTTGGGATATGGGTTGCCATAAATTTGACCTTCTCCAGGAATTTTTGGGAGATGTAAAGAGTGTTCAGGCGCTTATGGACACTATGACGCATGGCTATGAAGTGGAAGATTCCTGCACAATTCTTCTGCAAATGGAGAGCGGTGCTCATTGTCAGGCTTGTTTTTATTGGAACAGCAAAGTTTGGACTGATGAATTTGTTATTCTAGGAACCGAAGGAAAAATTCGAATGATTCCTGGCGATGGTGATTCAGTGGAAATAGAATTGCCCCCTAGGGTCTTAAAAGGGATGGGAAAAGAAGTAACGACGATTACTAAGCCAAATGATAAAAACGTACATGCGCCGATGATTGACGATTTTGCTAAAGCAGTATTAGGTGATAGAGTACCAAAAATCAGTGGAGAAGTTGGATATCAAACAAATAGAATTCTTGCCGCAGTTGAAGAATCTGCACGGACCGGAAAGAGAATTTATTTATAAATTTGAGGTGAATGAAATGGAAAAGAGAAATCTTCCTTGGTACGCAATGGGAGCTTTGATGGATCAGAATGATGTTGACCTTGTTACAAAATTAGTTGGAGAGTGTGCCCACAGTTCAAAGGGATTTTTCCGCTTGCCGGAAGAACCGGAATTTCAAAAGCAGTTTGCAGCTCACGAAGGGGCAAAATATGCAAGCGCAGTTAATGCGGCTGGGACAGGATTGGACTTGGCTTTATGGGTGTTGGGAGTTGGACCTGGTGATGAAGTAATTACAACACCTTTGACATTTGTTTGTTCAGCTACCTGCGCAATGCTTAGGGGAGCAAAAGTAGTTTTTGCGGATATTGATCCGGTTACATATAACCTTGATCCTGCTTCTGTTGAGAAAAAAATAACTGAAAAAACAAAAGTAATTATTCCCGTCCACTTCGGTGGTGTCCCGTGCGATATTGAAGAATTTGATAGAATCGCGAAGAAGTACAATGTAAAGATTGTGTATGATGCAGCCCATGCAACTGGCAGCTTGTATAAGGGCCAGAAGATTGGTGGAATGGGCGACATGACAGTATATAGTTTTCAGACAAATAAAAACATGACGACACTGGGCGAGGGCGGCGCCATTACAACAGACAATGAAGAATACTATCGTGAGCTGGAGCGCATAAAATCCTTTGGCTTCCAATATGGAGCTGTGGATGATGTAGTACAACTGGGATCGAATTATCGGATGACGAAGCTCCAGTCCGCTGCGGGAATAGAGCAACTCAAAAAAGTAGATCGCAATAATAGCATTCGAAATGAGGGTATGAGAAAGCTCAACGCTCTTTTGCACAATGTAGATGAGATTGTGTGTCCTACGATTCCTGAGGGGTGTTTCAGTGCTTGCCATTTAAATACATATTTGTTGGATGATGAAAAGAGTGGAATTGTTCCGGAAGATTTCTTCCACATGATTAAGGAAGAATATGGCGTGGGGATTTCCTTCCACTATAAGCCTGTTTATAGTTGGAAGATTTTTAGAGAGGCTGGCTATACAGGTGAGGATACTCCTGTTGCAGCAAGAGTTTGCCGGCAATTGTTCCAGCTTCCTGTGTTTGCCCATATGACGGATGATGATTATGAATATATTGCATGGGCAGTGAAGGAATGTATTAAAAGGCTTGCAAAATAGTTGAAGTAGAAATAGACAGAAAGGATGCTGGACAATGAAAGTACGTTCCCTGAAACTTTTTGATGTACAGTATGGTTCAAAATGGGACGATGAAGTACACTACGGTTGGAACTACGATGATTTTATAAGAGACCCGGCATGGAGAGACGGTTGTATCAGTTTTGACTGTCTTCTTTGGGATGAAGATACGGATGAAATATATGCTGGAATTACTTCATTTAATGAAAAAGACATTAGCTACAAATACGACAGAAAAACGCAAAAATTTGTTGATACAGGCATCTCCAAGATCACGGACTTTTGGGATGCAAAGTTTCACCGTTCCCTGGTAAAAAGAAAAAAAGATGGCTGCTATTATGCCGCAATTGCCTTGCTGCATTGCGTGGATCATTATATGGATGCACCAGGAGGAGCTATTTGTAAATTTGACCCACAGACGGGTAGATGGGAGAAACTTTGCATTCCCATTGAGCACACTTATATTCAAAATATTGTGTTGGATGAAAAGAATGATTATTTATATTGTATGACTTTTGCGCCAGAGTACTTGATCCGTTACCATATCCCTACCGGTGAAATCAAGAATTATGGATTGATTGGTTCGGGAATTGCAGGTATGGCACAATGCGAGTCTTGTGCGCTTGATGATGAAGGTACATTATGGGGGACATGGCGGATTACACGTGCATGGTCACATGATGTAGGGGAAAATGCGAGCCGTCTGTTTCGAGTGCCCGCAAATGCGGAACGTATCGATTTTCTCCAGCACGGACTTCCTAAGGTGGATGGGAGCTTCGGCTATGAAAAGCCAGAGTCGTTCTTTAATTTGGGGGATGGATATATTTATGCCAGTGCGGCAAATGGCTCTTTATATCGCATTGACATACATACTTATGAGGTAAAGTATTTGTTTACTCCGATTAAAGATCGCAGATCTAGACTTTCGTCTCTGGCAGTAGGACCAGATGGCTGTGCCTACGGAGTTACAGGCCGTGATGGAAATTGCCAGGTATTAAAGTTCGACTTCCGAAATACAAAATATGAATTATTGGATCGTGTAGTAGACCAAGATGGCGAACCTTGCTGGCAAATTCATGATGTGGTTATGACGAATGATGGCATCCTGTATGCAGGTGAAAATGATATTCCGCACCGCAGTGGCTATTTGTGGGAAATAGTGCTGAAGGGGTAGCGCAGAAATTGCCTTTGAATGGCTGAACGTAGAGGAGAAGGGCAGTTATGCAAATCGTTGACGGTCATTGTCATGTAGGTATTGGGTTCGAGAAGGAACTCCTTCCTGAAAAGCTTTTGGAAGTCATGGATAGGAATGGCGTTGTGAAGGCGGTAATTTGTCCTATTGAGCAATATATTGCCGTAGACAATGAAAATGGCAATCAATATATACTCAAGCAAGTGCAACGTTATCCTGAAAGGTTTATAGGCTTTGCAACAATTAATCCATGGTATTTAAAAAAAGGCTGTGACATGTTGGAGATGGCATATGAGTCCGGACTTTCTGGGCTGAAGCTGAACCCAAAACTACAGGGGTTTTGCCTATATTCTGATATTGTAAAGCCTTTATTGGAAGTATGTGCCAAGTATAAAAAGCCTGTGTATGCGCATACGGGAAGTATGGGGTGTGCAGAGCCGTTTCAATTGGCAGAATTGGCGAGAGAATATCCTGATGTGTCTTTTATTATGGGCCATTCTGGCAATACAGATTATTGGGGAGACATTAAAGATGCTGTGAATGGTTTGCCCAATCTGTATCTGGAAACTTCACATAATATAGGGATACGGGGTTTGGTCGATGCTGCGGGGGCAAATCGGGTGATTTTTGGGTCCAATATGCCGCGCTCGCATCAGAGTCATGAAATATCAAACATTATGGCTGCTGGCCTTAGTCAGGAAGAACTCCATCAGATTATGTATGAAAATATTTTGCGATTGGTGGGAGGCATGGTATGAGACGGATTGATACTCATGTGCACATTGCGGACCATTGCTTTCGCCAAGGATCTTCGCCAGTAACTGATCCATTTTGGATGCTGGATAAGATGGATCAGTATGATGTAGAAGCGTCTTGGATCAGCCCTGTTAGCGGATTGTATCCGACGGATGAATTCTTAAATGCCAATAAAAATCTTCACTCATTTTGTAAAGTTTCGCCTGAGAGACTGATAGGATTTATTACAGTAAATCCAAGCTATAGTAAGGAAATAATATTGGACGAAATTAAACGAAGTGTAGAAGAATTTGGCTTTAGAGGGGTAAAGCTGCATCCGTGGATGCAAGCGTTCCCTATGTCTACTCCGACAATAAACGATATTGCAGAGGCATGTATACGCTATAAATTGCCTATGCTTTTTCATGATGGTACTCCGCCTTATGCGACGTCATTTGCAGTGGCTAATTTAGCACAGCGATATCCTGAGGCAACCGTGATTTTAGGACACTCTGGATTGATCGAAACATATTCCAACGCAATTGCTGCATGTAATCGGCTTCCTAATATTTGGTTATGTGCCTGTGGACCGTCGATATCTCATTTGCAGAAAATAGTAAATGAAGCGGACTGCAATAGAATTCTATTTGGCACGGATTTTGGGTTCGGCTTAAGTACGGACAGCTTACGGTATCGAACGGAAATGTGGCAATATGTGGAAATGGAAGAACATGTGAGGGAAAAGATATATTATGGTAATGCAGAGCGGCTGATTCCAAGACATATTTAATGGGAGGGTAACGAGTATGCTAGGCCATGGGAAATACCAGCGAACTCCGATAGAAACGATGGGTAATGGAGCTGCTTTAGTAGTTGTCAACAGTCAGGGATCATACTGGGATTATTCTATCGTAGATGAAACGATTATTTCGGCCTTAGTGCATTTCGGAATTCCTTACCGTGTACATGACTTATCAAAAAAGCGTTTGACAAAAGAAATATTGGAAGGCTGTGCCGATATCGTACTAGCCCAAAGTCGTGTAGGCAGATTTTTAACGGATCAGGAGCAATGCTTAATCGTTCAAATGGTAAACGAAGGGGCTGGGTTGGTAAATTTTGATGAAGATCTGAGAAATTACTGTAGTACTTATCTGGATATGTTTGGATTTGATCGAATTAACCCCCACCCCTATGTAACAAGCATTCTTCGCATTCGAAATAACGAACATTATATTACGCAGCTGCAAGATCCTGGAGAGTGCCATGTTTTTAATCGAATGACTACAGCTATAGCAGTTGAGAAATGGTCAAAAAACATGCAGGTGTTAGCAGAAGGTCATTTGGGAAAGGAGCAGTTGACGTATATTCGTCATTTAGCTCCGTGGAGCGCGTTTGAACCAAAAGAATATCCGGTGATTTTTGCTGGGCAAATAGGAAAAGGTCGGGCGGTTCAGTTTACAATTAGTTCTCGTATGTGGAGAAAGGAATTTTTTGGACATGTCCGAGGGGCAGATGATTTGTTTTATCGTTCCATTATTTGGACAGCTAAAAAACCATTTATTACCAATATAATACCGCCTTTTGTAACAATGTCTTTTGATGATTGCTGTGGACGGCATGAATTTAAGTATGTAGATATTGCATTTGACCACGGCTATGTTTCTATGCCTTCTCTTTTCTTGGATATGGTAGATACGCACCTTTACAGAAAGATTGCAGAAGATCAGAAAAGCGGAAAGGCGGGGTATAATACCCATGCTATCTCCTATTATGAACAGATGTATCACTCCTATGGGCAAGGGCCGCTTTCTGCTGATAGGCTAAAAGAGGTGTTTTCAAAGGAAGATGATTTTTGGTGAAAGGTAGGAGTAAAGCCTGTTAAAACGGTGCGCTGTCATTGCGGGGAGATGGGGGTTAATGCGCTCCCCTATTTAAAGGAGAGAGGACGGCTATTACTTAATCCTGCTTTGCAGACAGGAATACTTAAAGCGGAAATGTGTATGCAAGATGGATATTGGCCGTTTAATCTTCAAAACTGTTATTATGATTATCTTCCGGATGATCATGACTTCTATGCTTTCTTTTCGGCAGGCGAAAGATTTCATGAAGATTTCCTGAGTGGGTGTACAACATATTTGATGGAAAATGATAGTTTGGACATGACAAAAGCTGCCCAAAATTTAAAAAGGAATCTCGATTTGCAGCAAAGAGCAGGATTTTATACAGATGTTATAACTCATGAACAAAAATTGGAAAACATGAGTTTGCTTCAGTGGAATGAAATATTGGCGCAAGCAGATGTACTGTGCAAATCATATGAGCGGCTGTTTGTAGATCATGATTACATAGGTTCATATTTAAAAGAGCGTGATGAAGTATATTTTAAACATGTTTCAATTGGGGACGGTACAATAAACTATAAATTGTGTGGAAAGAGCAATATGGTTTTACGTTTTTCCCTTTATAACAATACAGAATATGGAGTTACCCACGATTACGAAGAAGCTCAGCCTTTTTGGAACCCTTTATAAAGATGAGAGGAAGATAGGAGGACCATTTGATGTACCAATTGTCATTATCGCCTGATCTCTGGAAAAATGGGAAATTCCCTACATTGGAGCAATATCGTTCGTTGCTTAAGAGAGGCGTTTTACTTTATAATCTTGATAATGATTCAAAGTTTGATAACTACAGTTTTGATGCTGTAAATATTGAAGATATTGTCAAAAGAAAAGGTAATCTTCTCTATGTAACAAGTATTAATGGATATAATAGGAAAAAGACTCGCGGCTTTAAAGGGTGCAGCCGAAATGAAAATCTTTTGCCATATGTAGAACAGGAAAGGGACTATATGGAAAAAGCTCATGCAGCTGGAATTCCTGTTCTGGTATATCAAAATGAAAATAATTTTGATCTTAAATGTTTTTCAGAAGAAGAAACAAAGAGAATGATCGCTGAGATCACACCATTTGCATGGGCGTTTTCCAATGAAGACCGTGTTTTTGCATGTTATAACAAACCGGGCTGGATGGACTTCCTTGTCGAAAGACTGGCTATTCGGGTAGGCGATACAAAAGCAGATGGCATTTTCATGGATAATAATACGCCCTTTTTGCATTGCCGGTGTGAACATTGTAAACGGCTATATAAAGAAGCCTTTGGGCCAGAAGCCGACATGGAAGCGGACATGGGGGGATATCCCGAAACCGTTGTTGCAGACATGCGGGTATTTGATTATGTTGGAACACAGCAAGTACCAAAGGATTTGGTAAGAGTAGAGAATAAGAATGTGATGAGATATCTGGAGTGGAGGATATCTCGTATTATAGCATTCCATAAAGAATTGAGAGAACGCGTTCAACGTCGTATTGGAAGAGAAGTACTTTATACTGCAAATGGACATGTAGGAATTGCGGAACAGAGCGCGGTACAATTGTCTGGAGCACTGGATATGATTTTTAGCGAAGATGGGTTTACTGCACCGCCCGTTTCAAATGCTTTTAATATCCGGCTTGGCAGTGCTATGACAGACTTTAAGGATAGCCCATTTGTTATTACACGGGTTGTAGAAGGTATACCCAATGGTGATATGGTGCGTGGGCTAAATGCAGAATGCCGGGCGCTGGGGGGACAAGGAGAATTTTGGGACAAGAATTACCAGATGGAATCGCATTTGGCAGCAGCCCAGCTGCAATACCGGAAATTTTTTGTTGAACATGCGGAAGATATTTATTGTGCAGAGAAGCCTAATAACGATATTGCAATTATTTATTCATGGCGTTCTGATCTTTGGACGTCCCAGTCAGTTTCGCCAGCTAAAAAATGGGCGTGCCTTTTGGACGACATTAATGTACCCTACGATGTTTTGATTGCAGAAAAAGATAACCATGCAGAGTTAATGGACAACTATCAGCTGGTCATTGTTCCTGCGGCAGAAATATTATCAGATTTCTGGTTTAATGCAGTTCAAAAACGGCTGGAACAAGGGGGCAAAGTAATTACATCAGGGGATGTAGGAATTCTAAATGAACATTTAGGCCAGCGTAGCACAAGTCTCTGTGGGGAAAATTTGATTTCCCTGACAGGAGCACCAGAGTATAGTTATTACAAGACCAGAAGAATTCCCAGTATGCATAATGGCTATTGCCGTCCTGATAATGACATGACTCGTGCATTGGAAAGAATTCTGCCAAATCCTGCGGTTTGCTTAAATCCCTCCGTTGAGCTGATTACCATTAACAGAACAAAGACAGATTCCGGGGAGATTATCCATCTTGTAAATCGACTCATGAATATTAATCCTGCAACAAGTGCTATGGTGCGACGAGGGCTTGTGCTACAATATGTTGCGCCTGCCTGCGTTCGAAGGATGACATGGCTATCGCCGGATAATGGTGAAGAACAGGAATTGTCATGGGTCAGAAATGGGGACTCTTTAATGATAAAGCTTCCAGATTTACGCATATACGCTTTGATCCGGATCGAATTTGGTGAACCGCTTTTATGAAAGGAGAAGGGGAGTAATGTATGACATTATTTCTTTAGACATATGTGAAACTCAAAATGAGCGGTGCTATATTTGGAAATTCAAAGATTTTACATTGTCAGCTCGTTTAAGTCAGCTGCCGGCTGGAAAAACAGCAATATTGTGTGCACAGATTTCTGGATTGAATACAACAAAAGATTTTGCGTTGACTTGCACTGCAGCGGACGGAAGAGAAGCATATACCTTGATCTTAGCGGATGGGCGAGTAGTGGAGCAAAACGGCCTTCGAATCAGGGGAACCGAGTACATATTACAGTTGGAAAAAGATAATGTACTGGTGACGCCAGCTCTGCACTGCCGTACACCGATTCGCTATCCGTACGGAAGGACAAAATGGGATATCAGAACCAGGCTTCTCCAAACGCCAGAACAAGGCAATGTAATTGAATATGACCCGGTCAACTTATCCACCAGCACAGATTTGACAGAGGTTCAGCGCTTCCTTGGTGATACTGATGTTTCCTCCTACCTGGATCATATTGTTGCTACGGTAACAGAGGGCAAGAAGACGCAGATGGAGAGAGTAATTGCAATCGGTGAATTCCTTGGAAGTGCTCTGCAGCATAATGCCCTACATATGAATTTAAAAGAAACGCTTCCTGCCATGGAAAGATTTTCAAATGATGGTTGGGAAAAAGCAGATATTGAAAAGGAAGCGGTATGGTTAATGGAACTAGGACATACGCGCTGCGGAACAATAAATGGTATGGTAGCATGTGCACTATTGCGGCGCATTCATGTTCCCAATAAAACTTTTTTCGGCTGTGGTGGACATACGTCAGGGCAAGTTTATGTTGACGGGGAGTGGAGACTGTTTGACGTTGACGCTTTCAAGAAACAACTGCCGCTTGATGATAAAGGCAATTTGCCGGCTATATCTTGGCTAAAAAAAGACAATAATTGGCTGCTTTTGGATACACTCCCAGCTTGGGAAGACTCACCAAGAGAAGAAGGATGGATCACCGATAGAGGTGGAACGCAGATTACTGGAACATTGGGTGGAGGTCGTGACCGCTCTGAAATCGGATATGCAAGTGAATGGATAAATGGCGGGGTAAAATGCAAATTATATCCGCCCAGTGTTCCACAACTACTTCCTGTTAGGTATAGGCAAGGCAACCGGGTCTTACTGGAATGGATAGGGTCTTATGCCAGAAATAATAATCTACAAGGGTATGAGGTCGAAATTCAAGATATATCTTCGGGACATTGTGTACAGTATCGAACAGATAAAACATTTTTAATGGTAAACGTGGGTGATTCAACGTATTCATGGACTGTAAGGGCATTAGACGACCATGGGAAAGGATCTCATTTCCATGAAAGGATATACTATGCAGCCGCGCCGGCAGAAAATATACCTGTACACGACATGGAGCTGACAGATACGTTACTTCCTATTTGTGAGGAAACAGATTCTGATGGCAGGGCGCAATTAGGTCCTTTTATGCAAATGGAAGGGTTTGATGATTTTTTAGGAGAAACTTCAATGGCTACTACGCTCCTGACAGAAGTTCCAATGGGAATGTCGGGGAGGAAAATTCTTTATCTTGTAGACCCAACAAGCTATTGGGCATCTGGCAATATAGTACGTAGTCTTTTTCATGCTCACCTTGATAAGCTGTATGGAGAAGAAAAAGAGTGGACAGCAAAAATTGTGATGCACGTGAAAAAAGCTGATATGGCAGGAACAAAAAAGTGTCCTGTTGTTTGGTTTGGCAGAGAGCACAGCAATTTCGGGCTGGGAGTAGTAGCGAACTGCAATGAAGGAAAGTTGTTTCTGGGAACAAATATATATGGTGATTGGCGCAGCAGTTTTCAGCTTCCGTGTGACAAATGGTTTATTCTTGAAATGACACATTTGGCAGATACGCGAAAGATTGTTTGCAAGTGCGATGGGCAAGAGTTGGGTACGATAGATGAAAGCGGATTTTGTGAAAATATTTTTGCAATAGACTCCGCCTATATTGCCAGTAATCCGGAAGCTGAGATTTCCTATATGGTGGCTGATATTGGAGTTTATTAATTAGCCGGTCGATGCCTTTAGGTTGCTGTTTTATAGTAATTAGATAGCAATTTTATAAAAGGTATTAAATTTTTCTAACTACACACAAATGCCGCCATCTCGGTAAAAGGTTACTGAGATGGCGGTCATTTATAGTTAAAGAATGTCTGGAAGGTTTGATGGTTACATTCTTTCTATACAAATAATGTTGAAGCTTAGTAACTAATAACTTTATAATAGTTCGTGAAAATGAAGTAGCTTCGACTTGCCTATATATCAAAAAAGCTAAACGACAAACAAGAGAAGAAGAGAACGATGAAAATAGGATAGAAAGGAATGGCCTGCTGCAACACGCAGCAGGCCATTCTTCATTATCAAATTTGTTTCGCATGGGAATCTAACTATTCGCCGCAAACTGACTCCAGAATTTCAGCGGGAATATAGTCACTTAATGGTTGGCTGAATATCCATTTCCCACGAACAGAGCGTCCGTTGGCGTGAAGAAAGGAACTGCCATTTGTTTCAAAATATATAGAAAGTTTATTCCCGCTAGATGTGTAGATAGCAATATCTGCCAGTAATGGATCGGTTTTCGTTGATCCCCACCAGTAGTTTTGTGCAGTTACTTCATTTATCCCTTGTAATAGTGTTTCAGCACTTCCACCATTTATTACTGCGGCTGAACTATCAGACAAAGCCTGTCCCTCTGATGGGTACCAGCGCCAAGTATTGTTCCCATCATTGCTCCCAAGAAATACGGCGGTAATCGTTTCATTATTGCTGTCGATAAATAAATCTTTAAGTACTACTTTATCAAATGTAAAGCATATTGTAGCACCAATGGCGCAGGCCAACACGATATATGTTACAATAAATGACTTTCTGCGCTCCTTCTTCACAAACAACACAATTCCCATGATTAGCCATAGAAGTACTGTTATGGCCATTATAAATGTTTTGTATGTTGGGGTTAGGAAGCGATCATAATGCGGCAGCAGTTGAAGCGCAATGATAATACTCCCCAGCACAAGAGTGGTTTTTCGCATATTCAGATCCTCCTACTCGAAGTAAATTACCTTTTCTCCTTGTCCAGAATGGTCAGCATGCCCGGGGAAAGCTTCACCATACCCACGTCCTGGAAATCCCGCAGTGTGCGGGTGATTACCTCCCGATGGGAACCCAAGTGATTGGCGATGGTCTCATGGGTGATTCGCAGTTCGCAGGTTCCTTCAATAGAGGCCTCCTGCAACAGAAAGGAGGCAACCCTCTTGTCCATGCTCTTCCACATGAACTGCTCCATACGGCTCATGACCTCCGTAAACCGGCAAGCCATCAACTCATTGGTGTAATTGGATACCGCTGTGGACTGAGCCATTAGCCCTTGGTAGACATCGGATGGGATCCTCCAGAAGTCCGTATCCTTTTCTGCCTGGATGGTCACATCAAACTGGATGGAGCGGATTACACAGGGAGCGCAGAACAGGCAAAAATCTCCGCCAAATAGCCGGTAGATGGTGATTTCCCGCCCTTCTTCTGAGTAGACCAAGGCCCGCAGATGCCCGGAGCGGATCAGTACAAGACCGGCACAGTCCGTACTGCCTTACCGCATGGCAAGTCGGGGATTCCAGAAGCAGGCGCTGCTGGTGGGGCTCCAGTTGATCCTAGATGGAAAAATGGTTCTCAAAACTCATGTTGCGCCCTCCTCATGATGCCTTCAGTATACGGGAGAGAGTGGAGGGCTGTCAACCAGACGCTGGAGAGAAACTGGGAGTACCTGTCGGGGCTATTCGACAGACTTTTTGATAAAATCAGCCCTAGTGTGATCTTATCACAGACATAAGAACGATGTTTCTGTATGCTTAGTCTAGAACACAAAGTTCCGAACAAAAAACGAATTTTTGTTCTGATATATTTTAACGAAACTGTAAGGAGGTTTTTCTATGAGAAGCATTACCACATTGGATCTGCAGTACGCCCACCGGTTTTACGGATTCAAGGGCGAAGCCCAGTATCTCCATGGCCACACCGGCGTGCTGACTATCGAGGTGGAGGATACCGTCGAGCCCGGCGTCAACATGGTGTTCCCCTGCAATGAGATCCAGAAGACCGCTTGGTCCGTTCTGAAAAACTTTGACCATGCGCTGATCCTGCGTCAGGACGACCCCCTTCTGCCCGCGGTTTTGAAGGTGTACGAGGAACAGGGGATCCGAAACGGTGCGCCACAGAATCAGATGAAGGGCCCCGCGTTTCAGACCGAACTGGCCACCGCTTATCCGGAGTGCCGTCTGGTAGTGACCAAGGAGACCCTGACGGTGGAGGGCATGATCAAGATCGTCTATGATCTGCTGAAGGACAAGCTGAACATCGCCAAGATCACTTTTACCAGCGGTGTTAACGCTGCATCCGCCGAGTTCGAGACCCACAACAAGATCGACCGCTGCCCCTTGTGCGGCATTGCACTGAATGAAAACGGCGTATGTCCCAAGTGTGGCTACAAGAAGGGATAACCGACTCTTCCTTTGCTTATCTCTGAGGCAGGCACAGTAAGATCCCTACAAAACGCTTGATCCCGGAGTATTTTCAGGTCTGGTGCTTTTGAGGGGGGGTGTGGTCACAGGCAGAAATGGCGCTCTTTCACAATCGAACTGCTTTGTAGAACCCCGGCATGTGTCTCAGGCTCATGCCGGGGGTTTTGTCAGGGCCCGTCTCGTAGCCGCTCTGGACCGGCTCTACAGTAGAGAGAGTTTGTTCCTTGATGGGCAGCATAGTCCGTTTTGGATGACGTTTTCAATGATTTTTCCTCCTGCCCCATGGGATTGCAGAGAACTAGCAGACTCAGGGTGATGAGGGCGCTGACCACATCTGCCACCACCTGTGGCCTATCAGCACGCCGTTGTAGGCAAAGAATTTCACACACACCAGCAGTGCCGCCACAAAGGCCACGCTCTGGCGGCTGATGGATAGCACGAAGGACGACCCGACCTTTCCTGCGGACTGAAACAGCACGGTCAGCAGCACGATGCCGGCAAACACTGTGGAGGCCACCTGTCAGCGGAGCATCTCAGCTCCTGCGGCGATCATAGCGACGTTCTTCACAAAAGCACCCATGAGAGGGTAATGCGAGGCGGCACAACACAGCCGTCAGCACCAGGGAGAGGACGCTGCAGAAATAACCGATCACCGTGGCTACCGTTGTACCTATGGAGTCTATGTTCACTACGGAGATGAAGATGGGGGCTAGGATGATGTTGATGACCACACTCAGGACGGCACCGATCATGGACTTAATGGACATACTCTCACAGCGAACGAGACTGGAGTGGATGAAGCTGAACACCATGATGGGTACGCAGCCCACCAGCACGACGTAGTACCAAAAGGCAAGGGGCACCGTGTCGGCACCTGTCCCCAGCAGGGTCAGAAGTGGCCGGTTAAATACCGTCATGAGCACGGCCAGAACCACGCCGGTAGCCAGGGCTATAAAAAAGCAGGAGAAACTGACCCGCCTCGCGCCATCTCCGTTCTGCTGGCACAGCAGCCGAGAGATCCCTTGGCGGTAGATGTTGCCGAAGGCCATTAGAGCGGTAAGTACCGGCGTGCAAAGAGACACACCGGCGCTGAAGCTGGTGGAATTTGAGAAAGGCGAGATCCGCAATGCCCCGCTTCAGCCTCTCAACCGGTTTTATATTATCGTCAGGGGGAGCATGTCCATCTACAGCCTCACTGAGGACGACTCTATCTGCTACATCTCAAAAGCAGCCAGCGGCACTCTACTGGGGGATATGGGGTTTAGTGGAGCGGGCAATCAGTCCTTTTATATTATATTGAGGCTGCTGAGAAAGTACTGTGCCTTGCCTTTCTGGGAGAACCTGACTATCCTGGAGAACGACCTGATATTTCTGCGATTCGTGCTGAGCCAGCTGGCGAGGAAAACTTTCTTTGTCCGCGATGATGACTGCCTCTGCCCAGATGCTTGAGGAGAAGGTGATGTTCTTTCTGCGGAAGATCCAGATAGATCATGAAATCTGCTCAGTAAACCACGCTCTTCAGGCCCTCCATTGCAGCCGCCGCCAGCTCCAGCGGATTTAGAAAAAACTCTGTGACGAGGGACTGGTTGTCAAGACAGGCTGGGGGCGCTACCGGCTGAGAGAATGATTTCTTCTGTGGACCGCAGATCACCCCAGACGCCGGAAGCCTCAGGAAAAATAGGATACACAAAAATCGTTTTCTTGGGCAATTCCCTCTCGGAATTTGCGCCGCCATATCAAAGAAAAGGGCCGCTGAAAATCCACGGATTTCAGCGGTCCTTATTCCTCTTTCAGTGATCTTGTTTCTGGCGCCTTTCCCAGGTGTTCTTCCGATGCTAAGCCGCTTGCAGTAACGCGGCTTAGCCTATGTCCTTGGATATATGATTTGATGTATTTGCAGACAGAGTGATGGAGAAATATCTGCTTGGCCTATACGCATCGTGATCCCTGCAGTACGCGCCGCAACGGCGAATTTCCACAATGCTGCTTATGGAAAGTCCCTCATTTCTGTCCTGAAAATGTGGGACTACATCAGAGGGGCTAGTGGTTTCAGGATGACCCCGTACAGCCAGAGGGAGAGGCTGTCCTTCCGGATGCTTCCTCCATGTGTCCGCAAAATTCTCCTCAATCTGCGGAATACAAAGAATATCTTGGAGATAGGACGCGTACTCAGAATGGTGATAGAGGCTGCGATAGTCAAGATTGATGGTACCCAGGACGGCCTCGACATCGACGGGACAGTCTCCATGCGGGATAACAAAGCCTTTTGCCTGCTTTGTCCAGATGCCGCAGCATTTCCTCAAACTTCCTTTCTCACAGGCGAAAGTAAGTTACAGATGTGTTTCCATAGACGGGAAAGGAACCATACCGGCCAGGATAGCGTGTAAGCGACGCAGCGCCGGGATTTTGCCGCTGCAATCTCTCCGTGGTTGTTGCGGGGGTGACAAGGAGCTGCTTGGCCTGATCCATCATGCTGGCAGTTCGGTCACGCAGGGGTGCAGTAGCCCGGGGGGCTTCTCGTAAACAGGTACGAGAGAGTGCTAAATACCGGCATGAGCGTGATCACCAAAAGCCGGGTGAGCTTTGCCAAAGTGTCCGATCGGTTGTTCGCAGATATAGAACAATGATTACAGAAAAGAGGAGCGTGCCCCCAATATATGAGGAAGAAATTCTCCAAATTAGCAGAACATCCTGAGCAGGATCGATACCTGAAATGCAAACGACAGCACAATAATCGCCATCCTGCTTTCAGCAGAAAGAGTCTTTTGCTTTCCGGTGTCGCTTTCTCCAGTGTCAAACATTTGCCGGTTGACTGTTCTCACAGAGCACTTATTTTCCGTGCCCCTACTGTGGAAGTTTAATATTTGCCAGAATCAGTTTCAAGCCCAACAACACGATGTGTGAGGAGAATTTTTCAAATGGTACAAACAAAGTGCCAGCGCCAATACGCCCCAAAACCCCGCTTCCAAGGCCAAAAGAAAGGCTGACTACTAATACATCCGACCCGATGACTGATTAATGGCCCGGAAGCTTTCCACAAGCTGATAATGCCCTAAACCACGGCCTCGGAGCCAGCGCTGGCCACCATCCTGATAGAATCAAAGCATGAGGCCGGCGTCAGCAATTCAGAGAATATGGTCCATATACTCGGCTTCGGTTGAATAAAACCAAAGCATTAATCAGATTGAAGACGGTGCCCGTACTCTGACTTTACCTTCATCTGTCAGAAAAGTATTATCGGAGTGCAAAACCAGGGGGGCCGGCGGGTGTTTCCACCTTCCAAGAAGGAAGATCTGCCGTTTCTTACTCCTGCAGTTTGTTAACAGCTACGTAAGATACTGAATTATACGGGGACAAACTTGAGAGGTTTCATAATCTCAGGTACGCTTTTGCCACGGATGCTCTGGTCCATGGAATGGACATCAAGGCGCTGTCCGCATCTTGAGCTGCGCCTGACGGAACAGCACAACTAAAATTTATATTTGTTGCGCAGATAAGTGGTATCCAGGGCAGTGGGACGGACATTTTTGCCCCTCTGGAAACACAGTACCGCGATTCCCGCCAGGTAGGGGACCATCCCCAGCAGTTCCGGAGAAAGGCCCAGAGTGTTTGATACCTGGAGCTTCATCTGCAGAGCGTCGAACAAGCCCAGAAGCAGAGCTGTCCCCAAGATCCCACCGGGTGCCCACTTACCCATCTTTACAGCAATTACCGCCATCATGCCCTTGCCACTGATCATTCCGTCAAAGAAACGGTCCAATTGTCCCAGGGACATATACGACCCGGCAATGCCGCACAGCAGGCCGCAGATCAGAACGCCGCTGTACCGCAGCCGCCAGACATTGATACCTGCTGTCTCCACCGTTTTGGGATCATCGCCGACTGCCTGGACCCGCAGACCGTAAGTGGTACGGAAAATCACAAACCAGGAACCTACGCCCAGCAGGATACCAATGTAAATGAGCGGAGAGAGCTGGGAGAGAAATCCTCCCACCACCGGAATTCCCGCCAGAATATCCGTTGTCTGCAGGGCGGTTACATTGGGGGAATAGGTGGAGCCGAAAATAGAGATGCAGAGGAAGCGGGCAATGCCGTTGCAGAGCATGGTCAAACCAAGACCGCTGATGGCGTGCATACCGCCAAATTCCACACACACCAGGGCGTGGATCCCACCGGCGAGGAGACCTGCCAGCATACCGAACAGCACGCCGATCCAGGGATTGCCGGTAAGATACGAGCCCAGCACAGCGGCAAAGGCGCCGCTGACCATCATACCTTCTGCTCCCAGGTTCAGAACACCAACCCGCTCACAGTACATATTGCCCATACCGGCAATGAACATAGGGGCACTCAGGCGGATCACAGACAAAACAAATGCAAATACCAGAGACTCAGCCATGTGCCTTCTCCTTTCCCGTCCGCCGGTTGAGCAGATAGCGGACAATGTAGTTGCTGGCCACAAAGAGGATCAGGGAACCCTGGATCACGGAGATGATCTCATTAGAGATCCCTACCCGGGCCTGCATAGTCAAAGAACCGTTGCGAAGGGCACCGAAGGCAATGCTGCCGACCACGGCGAGGATAGGGTTGGAACCACACAGCAATGCCACCGGGATACCGTCATAGCCAAACCCAGGGGAAAAATCTGTATACAGACAGTGGTAGTTGCCCAGGACCTCCAAGGCTCCTCCAACACCTGCCAGAGCGCCGCTGATGAGCAGCGCAAGGCTGGTATACTTTTTTACCGGGATTCCTGCATAGAAGGCTGCGGCCCGGTTCAGACCTACTGCCCGCATTTCATATCCGGCCACCGTCCGGGAGAAATACCACTGCAGAATCACTGCCGTCACCAGAACAAAGACAATGGCGATGGTCATACGGTAGGGAGGCCCGATCAGGTAGGGAAGTTCTGCGGTTTCCAGAATCTTCCGTGAGGAGGGGACCAGGGCATTGTCCGATTTAAAAAGATCCAATACGAAATACTGGAGGATATAGCTTGCCACATTGTTGAGCAGCAGCAGAATCACTAGCAGATCCACGCCCCGGCGCACATGCATCACCGCAGGGAAGAGAATGTAGAGCATACCGAAAAGTGCCCCAGCCAGCAGGCATACGGCAATATGGAGAGGGGCAGGCAGTCCTGGGATCAGTGCTCCGGCTAGGGTAGCGCCAATGGCTCCCAGCGCCAGCTGGCCTTCCGCACCGATATTAAAGGAGTTGCCCTTCATGGATACAATGATGGCAAAGGAGGCGAAGGCAATGGGGACTGATTTTTTGATAGTGTTCACCAGCGCTGCCGGAGAGCCGAAAGCCCCTTCCAACAAAGATGCGTAAGCAGCCAGCGGGTTTTTCCCCATCAGCAGAATCCAAATGGAGCTGAAGAGAAAGGACAGAAGAAGAAGGAGAAAAGGGATCGCGGCATCCACGACAGTCCGCCGCGAAGGCTTTTTCAGGATCAGTTTCACGGTTCTACCTCCTCGGGGCGTCGGCCCACCATCATCAGGCCGATCTGTTCCCTGGTGACATTCTTGGCGTCCACAATTCCTACCAATTGGCCGCTGTACATGACTGCGATGCGGTCGCTGAGCATCAGCACCTCATCCAGTTCCAGGGAGGCCAGCAGCACACTGCCGCCCCGGTTCCTGTGCTCCACCAGCGTGTTGTGGATAAACTCAATGGCTCCTACATCCACGCCCCGGGTAGGCTGGTCCGCTACGATCAGATGGGGCATAGCTCCCATTTCCCGCGCTACGATGATCTTTTGCTGGTTACCGCCGCTGAGGGTGCTGGCGCGGTTGCTGCGAAGGGGAGGGCGGATGTCAAAATCACGGATGCGTTCCTCTGCCATGGCGTGAATCTTTCGGCTGTCCTGGAGGAAGCGCCTAGTAATATATCCGCTGCGCCGCTGCATTCCCAGCAGCAGATTCTCTTCCACAGAGAAGTCGAGGATCAGACCGTGGCGGTGGCGGTCCTGAGCAATGAACCCAATCCCTTCCGCCTTCCGCTTGGCAATGGAGTCCCCGGTAATTTCCCGCCCCCGGAAAGTCACACTGCCTTCCTGACAGGGCAGGATTCCGGCCACCACCTCAGTCAGCTCTGTCTGTCCGCTGCCGTCGATACCGGCAATTCCAAGAATCTCACCGCTTCGGAGGGTGAAGGAGATGTCCTGCAGTGCCTGCCGTCCCTCTGCTTTGCAGCTCACATGGCTGAGCTGCAGCATCACCTCAGAGGTATCCGCCTGGGTCTTGTGTCCTCCCAGATGGACTTCACGGCCCACCATATAGGCGGTGAGCTCCGGGATGTTGGTGTCCTCCTTTTTCACGGTGACAACGTGCCGCCCTGCCCGCAAAACGGTGATCTCGTCGCTGAAGTCCATTACCTCCTCCAGCTTGTGGGTAATGATGAGGATCGTTTTTCCGCGTTCTTTCAGCCCCTTGAGCACCAGACCCAGGTCGTCGATCTCCTGGGGGGTCAGTACAGCGGTGGGCTCGTCCAGAATAATGACATCCGCTCCGCGGTAGAGGGTCTTGACGATCTCCACCCGCTGCTGCATGCCGAGGGATATGTCCTGTACCAGAGCCTTGGGGTCAACGGTAATGCCGTAATTGCGGCATACATCCGCCACCTGTTCCTCAGCCCGGTGTCTGTCGTAACGGAAATGGCGCCGGGGCTCATCTCCCAGCACAATGTTGTCCGCAACAGACAAACGGGGAATCAGCATAAAGTGCTGATGCACCATGCCAATTCCCTGATGAATGGCGTCCATAGCGGAGCGGAAGACAACCCGCTCCCCTTTGATCCGGATCTCACCGCCGTCCGGCTGATAAAGTCCATAGAGAATGTTCATCAGCGTGGTCTTTCCCGCGCCGTTTTCTCCGATAATTGCATGGATCGTGCCGCTCTCCACACAGAGAGAAACCCGATCATTTGCCTGTACTGCGGGAAAACGTTTGCTGATCTCCCGCATTTCTACCGCATATCCCACCAGAGTCCTCCTCCTCACTGCTTACACCCATTCCGCTGCAATAAAGACCGGCCCTCCCCCCGCAGGAGGAGGGCCGGTTCCTTGTCCTGAAATCAGGCGTTTACCTCAGCCAGGTAGCTGGCCAGCTCCTCCTCTGTAGTGGGAGGAACGATCTCGCCGGAGATCAGTTTCTGCTCAATTTCGTCCATGGCGTCCAGGATCTCCTGAGGGATCAGGTCGCCGATATTGGGAGAGATCCGGATCCCGGTAGCACCGTCAGCAAGACCGGCCTTCACGATACCGGAGGGCAGCTGGCCGTCAATAAACTGCTGGCAGACAGTGGCAAAATACTCATCGGTCTTGATGATGTGGGAGGCAATGATCCGATCGGGAGACAGCTCAAACTGGCCGGTGGCTGCACCCATGGCATACTTGCCTTCCTCCAGGCCCTCTACTGCCTGGTACACGCCGTTGGCGGCGCCGCCGGCAAAGGCCTGGACGATCACCATACCGTCGTTGTACATCTGCAGAGCCAGTTCCTTGGCCTTGGCGATATCGGTGAAATCACCCACATAGGCTGCAGTAGCCTTGCCGCCGGCATAGGCCGCACCGGCCTCAAAACAGTAGCGGCACAGCTCCAGGTCAGCGATCCGCTGGCCGCCGATCCAGCCCACCTCGGAGGGACCGCCCAGATACTCGCTCATCATCACAGCAAAAGCGCCGCCGATAAATCCGGCCGCAGGCTCCTCAAACTGGATGGAGGTGCAGTTGTCATAGCCATCCACGGTACCCTTGTTCAGGACAAAGTGGGTATCAGGATAGTCCTCCAGGATGGGGGGCATGATCTCAGATACGGTACCGCCCATGATCACCATATCGTATCCCTCGTTGCCGAAGTTACGGGCATGGATCTCGTGGTCATTGAATTCATTGACTTCCACGCAGGTGACAGGAATGCCGGTGTTCTCGGTAAAGGTCTCTGCGGCCTTTTTCAGAGCGTCATTCAGGCCGTTGTCGCCGAAGGTGCCGGCGGCCACCAGACCGATCTTCCACTCTTTGTCCCCGGTGTCTTCACCGGTTTCGCCCCCGTTGGTGCTGTTGGCATTCTGGGCGCAGCCGGCCAAAAGGGACAACATCATCCCCGCAGCCAGGACAATTGCAAGCAAACGTTTCATTGGTAAAATCCTCCTTCTTATTGCCATCAGAGCATGTATTGCTCCAATAACTTCTGATGTACACTGTTTTCCATTCCGCACTCCCCGTATAGCTCCTGCAGATAGGCTACCATAAACCGATGGCGCTGAAGGGCCTGAGAGCGGGCCTGGGGAGTGTTCATCAGTTCGTAAATGTGCAGAAGCTTTTCATAGAAATGGTTGACGCTGGTAGAGCGGACGGAATGATCCTTGTAGCCCTTGCTGTCCAGGTTATCCCTGGGGGGAAGGGCAGGGTCCACAATCAGATTTCCAAGACTGGCTCCCGTAGCAAAGACCCTGGCAATACCGATGGCCCCCACTGCATCCAAACGGTCTGCATCCTGTACGATCTCTCCCTCAGGTGTGGCCATTTTCTTGCGGGACCCCATTCCTTTAAAGGAAAGGTCACGGATAATCTCCTGAATATGTGCGATCTGCTCGGCAGGGACGCCGCACTGCTCCAGCCACTGTGCTGCCGCTCTGGGACCTGCCTCCTCGTCGCCGCCGTTGAACTTCCAGTCAGCGATATCGTGGAGCAGAGCGGCCAAAGCTACTGTCTGCCGGTCCACAGGCAGTGCGGACCTCTCTGCCAGGAGCACTGCCTCACGGTATACCCGCTGGGTGTGCAGCCAGTCGTGTCCGGTGTGTTCATCACTCTGGAGCTGCTGCATATGGGCGATGGTTTTTTGTACCAGGGGATCTTCCTCTGTGCCCATTTCGCAGGCGGGCCACTGAGAGAGATCCATCCGGCGGTGCTGCACGGCAAAGCGGGGCACGCCGCCGGGAGGCGTCAGCTGGCCGTGGTGGATGAGACACAGCTTGTCAAGGATATCCTGGGGATAGGCGAGGATCTTCTCGTAACTGCAGTGAACGGAGGCATCCTTCATCTGGCAGTCATGGAAAATGATCTCGGCCCCCTGCTCTACCAGGGAGGTCATCAGGGGCAGATCCTGAACCATGTCGGAGGTATAGGCGATCCGACCGCCAAAGAACAGGCCACAGCTGAATTTGCCATCGATGTGCTGGGTAGAAAACCACTTGGCTTCCACACCACCGCACAGGTCAAATCCTTCTCCCTCTGCCGGGGAGACCACATCGAAATAGTCCTCCAGGCAGTTGCAGTCCGGATTGGTCAGGCCGCCGCTAAGGTAGCTGTCCCACAGAGCTGCACGGATAGGAGCAGGTACGATCAGTTTTACTTTCTTATGGGATACATATTTACTATACAGGGCAATGGATTCTAGACCACCAGCGTGATCGAAGTGAATGTGAGTAATAAAAATGGTATCGATAGCTTCCCGCGATATGCCTAAAATCTCCAGGCTTTCCCAAGCGGTAGTTCCGCAGTCGATCAGAGTTCGGCACCCGTTTTCTTCCAGAAGCGCATTGCTGTCCATGAGTCCCGGAACGAACCCGTTACCAGTTCCCAACATTGTCAGATACATGTACTTGCCTCCTATCCCGTTTCTGTCATCATAATACCGGAAAGATACTGTCAACAAACAGGACAAATGTCCATATCCGGTGTTAAATCCCTGAAAAACAACTGTTAGATTTTTGCGTGTTCTATGGCTTTTCCCTAAATTCCTCCCAAAAAACAATATCGGGCAGGAAAATTTTCCTGCCCGATACAATTCTCTTTTCATCCAGGTTCTCCGGTATACTGCAGCAAGCGCTGCCGATCCACTACCCGCAGCCGCCGGCCATTCTCCCGGGTGAGGGTCCCCGCCTGCTCCAGCTCTGTAATGAGCCGGCTGATGTGGCGGGGCGTCACACCCAAATACTCCGCAAGTTCTTTGCTCTTGCAGCAGACCATCCCGTTTTCGTCGCAGTTTTGCAGGATTCGCTGGGCAAGGAGCGTTCTGGTATCATACTGGAGTATCTTGGAATAGTTATACGAAGTATTATAGAGTTTTTCAATTAAATTGTTGCAGATCAAGCGGTAGAACATTACATTGGATGAAAGGTAGTGCTGCACATCTCTCAATGTAAAGCACAGAAGCTCTGCTCTGGTCTCCGCTACGACGCTGTGCAGGGTATCACGCCCTTGCAGAAATTCAATGTCCCCAAACATCAGAGGTGGTTTTGCGATGGCTACCGTGACCAGTTTCCCGTTCTCCGAAACGGAGTAGATCCGCATGGTGCCACGAAACAGTACGGACACTGATGTCACTGGGTCACCTGACGACATCACCGCTTCTCCCGCCTCGTATACTGCAATTCTTGTGTTCCGGAGCACCTCCGGCTGCAGCAGGCTCTCCACTCCCAAAGACGCTGCTGCCCGCCGGATCTGCTCCGGATTGCTGTCTGTCCACATCCTATGGCCTCCTCAAGGCATTCCGCCCAGGTTATAGACATTTGTCCTCGAATTATTATAAGGAACAAGGTATGCTCGTGTCAA
>ENA-OURU01001148-OURU01001148.1-human-gut-metagenome-genome-assembly--contig:-NODE-1148-length-35438-cov-3.283667_pt1 | contig 35438 bp, 25 predicted proteins | sample MGYA00242137_ERZ509064 | MGnify/ENA primary metagenome ERZ509064 (study PRJEB26280, sample SAMEA2338777) | human gut metagenome | biome: human gut; feature: human-associated habitat; material: faeces...
AGGGTTTTATGGCGGAAGACCATTGGAGCAGGAACGAGTGTCCGGTTAGGCTTTCCGAACGCCCGACCGGTGGTGTTTGACGAACGTAGTGAGGAGTTCCGCCGGTCAGAGAAGGAAAGCCTTAACGGACCGGTCCTGGCGAACCGGTCTGACGGTATAAAACCCGGAATCGGAATAGAAAGAAAAAAATAAACCTAGAATTATTTAGATATGTTTTTATCTTCTTCAGCTAAATCCTTCCATTTGGTAATGAAGCCATTGCTTCAATCTCAGGGCCGGATATAGAAAAGCAGCCATTTATGGACTGGAATAATAGCGATATAGTAAGAAAAACATTTCTTACAAGGCATACCGTCTGCTAAATAATGGATCAATCCCAGAGAAAATTCATGAATAGGGGGAAGGGTATCCAGTAAATTGCCGTATGTGTCTTCCTGTTGAGAGAGGGTCATTTTTTTATATTGTTCCTCGCATAAGACAGGAAATTCACTCAAACGATAAACGAGACAATCCGAATTTTTTAAGATACGAATATCGAGTTCGATACCGACAGGAATCACAAGTAATTGTTTATTATGGATGATGAGATGGGGAAAATGTAAGCCGTCGATCCGGATCTCTCCCTGAAGTAGGAAAAGAATACTATTTTGTTTAAAATGATATTGTTGATAGGAATAACCTTCTAAAAAACGGAGATAATAAAACATATCCCCTCCACAAGAAGGGCAATCAGAGCAATTTATGTGTTCGTTACAAGGCATAGCACTAACTTTTTGCTTGTTGCACACACATAAATTTTCTTCCTGGACAAACATATGGATTTTTCCTGGAAGGAACTAATTTGAAAGACAATAATCTGAAATTATTTTAGCTTGCGTTGAAAATGCAGAAACCAAAGTGGAAGAACAGAGCCTTTCAAAATACTCGAAATCGTGATACTCCACCAAATTCCCGTCAACCCTAATTGGGGGAAGGAGGTCAGAAAATAGGCCATCGGAATACGTGCTCCGGTGAAAATAATCCCGGTCAGTGCCGGAGGAGTCGTATGTCCGGTACCATTGAATGCTCCGGCAGTAACGGATTCGGTTACCATGAAAAGTTGTGATAAAGCCAAAATCTTCAGGTAATTACCGCCGGCTTCAATGGCTTCCGGTTCGTTTACAAAAAGCCCGAAGATCTCGTGGTTTAATACAAAGAAGAGAATTCCGGCTCCCAAACCGATACTCCCGGCTATTCCTAATGTCAGGCGATAACCTTTACGGATACGTTCATAATTTCCGGCGCCGTAATTCTGTCCGGTAAAGGCAGCCAAGGCGGTAGAAAAACCGGCAGCAGTCATCCAGGAGATGGCTTCGATCTGTGCTCCGATACTTTGAGCAGCGACCCCTACTGCTCCCCAACGTGCGGCTAGGGTAGCCAAGGTCAAGGAAAACATGGAAAAGAGGGCATTTTGTATACTGACCGGCAAACCCAATAAAATGATACGTCGTGCATAATCTTGTTTCAATCGGCTGAGCAGGTGCATACGCCCTAACGGAAACCGGTCACTGAAGATCCGGCGTGCAAAGATGCCGTAAACCACTAATTGTGCTAATGCAGTGGCAACGGCAGCCCCTGCGGTACCCCAGGCCGGAAAGGGACCGATGCCGTAAATCAGCAAGGGATCGAGGATAATATTGACGATAAGTCCTACGGCAGAAGTACGGAAAGGAGTCCGGCTATCTCCCTGACCATTGTAAAGACCGCTGAACGTATTGTTATTGAATTGGAAAAATAACCCGGGAGCGACCAGACGCATATAATCGATCGCCTGGGTCGAAATAGAGGTTTCAAAACGGAACAAGCCCATCAGTAAAGGGGCTGCCAGGATGATGATACAGGCATAGATAAATCCGATTGTAGTCGATAAGGTAATGGCCTGACTGGCATAATGAGCTGCCCGGCGATAATCTTTCGAACCGACAGATTGGGAAACCGTAATCTCAGCCCCGATTTTAGTCATAAAGGACAAAGCGTTGCAAAGCCAGGTAAAAAAACCGGCAGCTCCGGCTGCAGCGACAGCATCACTTCCCAAATGACCGAGCCACAACATATCTGTCATGCTATAAGCCATTTGGATAAAAGAGGCCGAGATCAAGGGCACAGCCATGATCCACAAGCTTTTAAAAATACTGCCCTGTGTCAGGTCGGTTGTCTTCATCGATCTATCTACTATAATATGTCTTCCCCCTACTTCCTTTTTTCCTCTTTTCCCTTCTCTTTTCTCCCTTCGATCCTCTCCCCCTCCTCTTCCGCTTTTAGCCTTTAGCTTATAGCCTTTTACTTTTTACCTTTTTTATTATAAGTTTCCAGTGCTTTTTCCAAAACCACCAAAGCCTTTGCCAAGTCTTCTTTCTTTAAGACATAAGCCAGGCGGACTTCGTTTTTACCTAATCCCGGAGTAGTATAAAACCCCGAAGCCGGAGCCATAAAGATGGTCTGACCCTCGTAATCGAATTCTTCCAGACACCAGGCACAGAACTTATCGGCATCGTCTATCGGAAGACGGGCCACTGTATAAAACGCTCCCATAGGTATAGGAGAATAACAGCCAGGGATCCGGTTAAGCCCGTCGATCAGGAATTTCCGGCGTTCGACATATTCATCATACACGTCGCGCATATATTCTTCGGGAGTATCCAGTGAAGCTTCGGCCATGATCTGTCCTATCAAAGGAGGACTTAAGCGAGCCTGACACCATTTCATCACATTCTCCCGGACTTGTTTGTTTTTAGTAATCAGAGCCCCGATCCGGATACCGCATTCACTGTAGCGTTTGGAGACAGAATCGACCAGAATGACGTTGTTTTCGATACCTTCGAGGTGAAAAGCCGAGATATAGGGTGCACCGGTGTAACAAAATTCCCGGTATACTTCGTCGGAAAACAGGAACAGGTCGTATTTCCTGACTAAATCCCGGATCTGGTTCATTTCTTTTCGGGTATACAGATAGCCGGTCGGATTGTTGGGATTACAAATCAGGATTGCTTTGGTACGCGGCGTGATCAAAGCTTCGAATTTTTCTACCGAAGGGAGAGCGAAGCCCTCGTCTATAGTAGAAGAAATCGTCTTGATCACTGCTCCGCAGGAAATCGCGAAAGCCATGTAATTGGCATAAGCCGGTTCGGGTACGATGATCTCATCTCCCGGATCGAGACAGGCCATAAATGAAAAAAATACAGCTTCCGATCCTCCGGTAGTGATGATGATATCGTCCGTACAGACATCTATATTGAATTTGTGGTAGTATTCTACCAGTTTTTTCCTAAAACTCAGAATGCCTTCACTGGGAGAGTATTCCAGCACTTCCCGGTCCAGATGGTGCGCCGCTCGTAATGCCACTTCCGGGGTCGCCAAATCCGGCTGACCGATATTGAGGTGGTAAACGACGGTTCCCTTGGCTTTGGCTCGATTAGCCAGTGGGACCAATTTCCGGATAGGAGATGCGGGCATATCTATACCGCGTTGAGAAATGGTTGGCATTCGTTGAATATTTATTGTTTTTGTGTAATTGAGGGGCAAAGATAATAATAAATTCCAGGAACTTCAATTCAAAATCACAGCCAAACCCGGCAACTCTACATTGTATCCAAAACTTAACCCCTAACTTTAAATTACAGGGAAAAGGTTAGCGGGATATTTTATTGTATACCTAATTAAATTATCCTCAAAATTAAAGAATTTTTTCTCTAATATTTTGCTTTAGATCAAAAAAGGAGTAAATTTGACGTCGGAATAAAAACTCCGAAAAAGCTAATATATGATTAAGTATAACAATAAAATTATTACGAAATGAAAGTAACAGTTGTTGGAGCAGGTAACGTTGGTGCAACGTGCGCAAACTGCATTGCAGAAAAAGACATCGTAAACGAAGTGGTTCTTTTGGATATCAAGGAAGGTGTTTCCGAAGGGAAATCGCTGGATATGTGGCAGACTGCCCCGATCAATTTGTATGACACCCGTATTAAAGGTGTAACCAATGATTATGCAGCGACTGATAATTCTGAAGTAGTGGTGATCACTTCCGGTCTTCCCCGTAAACCGGGCATGAGCCGTGACGATTTGATTTCAACCAATGCCGGAATTGTAAAATCTGTTACTGAAAATGTAATCAAACATTCTCCGAATGCTAAGATCATCATTGTATCCAACCCCTTGGATGTGATGTGTTATTGTGCTTTCTTAGCTGCTAAAGTCGATTCATCTAAAGTATTCGGTATGGCCGGTGTATTGGATACTGCCCGTTACCGTGCTTTCTTAGCCGAAGCACTGAACGTATCTCCGAAAGATATTCAGGCACTGTTATTAGGTGGACATGGAGATACAATGGTTCCGCTGCCACGTTACACTTCTGTAGGTGGTATTCCTGTAACCGAATTGATCGACGCCGATAAATTGCAGGCAATCATCGAACGTACCAAAGTCGGTGGCGGCGAATTAGTTAAACTGATGGGAACTTCTGCCTGGTATGCTCCGGGTGCAGCTGCAGCTCAAATGGTCGAAGCGATCATCCGCGATCAGAAACGGGTATTCCCGGTTTGCGCTATGCTGAACGGCGAATATGGTATGAAAGACATCTATCTGGGCGTTCCGGTTGTATTGGGTAAAAACGGTATCGAAAAGATCATCGAAGTAAAACTCGACGATCAGGAAAAGGAACTGTTAGCAACTTCTGCAAAAGCTGTTAAATCGGTGATGACCGTATTGGACGACATGAAAATGTTCTAAAAACAGCCTAAAGGTTAAAAATAAAGAAACCGTCCTGATTTTCGGGGCGGTTTCTTATTTTTGCGCCTCAACTATCAAGTAAGAGGGAAATGAAGAGGAAAAAAAATAAAAAGGCTTGCCATTTTACGACTCCATATCATCCTTATATCAATAGCCGGATTCAGACAGTAGCCGTTGAAATAGTCGGTTTGGAAGACAACAGCTACCACCTGATCGTACCGGTAGAAATCAATGGTATACAAGGAGATATGATTATCGATACCGGCGCATCGGTCACCGTCGTCGACAGACAGGTGTTCCCGGAAGACCTGCCCGAAGAAGCAGACGTTCAGATGACATCGGGTAGCGTCACCGGTCAGATCCACGACGTACATTTAGTAAAAGCAGCTAAATTTAAAATCGGGAAACGTACGATCAAAGAGATGCCGTTGGCTGCTATCGATTTAAAATATGTAAACGAAATGTACGACAAACATCTCAACCGGAAAATTATCGGATTATTGGGGTGTGACTTTTGTGTCAGGTATCAGGTGGCTATCGATTACCGGAAAAAGGAATTTACCATGTATTTTTAATAATCTACCATCTAAAAATCAGAATTATCTGTTTTTTTAGAAAAAATATTATACTTTTGCGCATTAATCGTGCTTAAAGAATTAGCAAAAATTAAGTCATATAATAATTTATTGTAAAATGCAGAATAAAGGAGCGATCACATTACTTGCTATTGCATTAGCGTTAGTGAGTCTTTACCAGTTATCTTTTACCTGGAAAACCAATCGGGTGGAAAAAGCTGCGAGGGAATATGCGCAGGGAGATCCCGTAAAGGAAAAAGTTTATCTGGATTCTATTGCAAACAAGGAAGTTTACAATTTCCTGGGAATTGCACAATACACTTACAAAGAGTGTAAAGAGTTGGAATTAAATCTGGGTCTTGACCTGCGTGGAGGTATGAACGTAACCATGGAAGTCGACGTGGTCGACGTGGTCCGCAGTCTGGCCAACTACAGTCAGGATGAAGCTTTCAATCAGGCTTTACAAGAAGCGGTGAAGATGCGTACATCCAGCCCGAAAGACTTTGTAACCCTGTTCGGCGAAGCATTCGAGAGAATTGCCCCGAATGCACAGCTGGCCTCTCCGAATATTTTCGGAACCGTAGAACTGAAAGATAAAATCAAAATCGGAGCCAGTAACAAGGAAGTTTTAGACGTTATCCGTCAGGAAGCCGAAGGAGCCATCGACAATACATTCAATATTCTGCGTACACGTATCGACCGTTTCGGTGTAGCACAGCCTAATATCCGTAAAGCAGATATCTCCGGTCGTATCGTGATCGAACTTCCGGGTATCAAAGATGCTCAACGGGTAAGAAAATTGTTGCAAGGAACAGCAGCGTTGGAGTTCTATGAAACCTTCGATAACGGAGATTTCTTTCCTTATCTGCAAGCAGCCAATGAAAAAGCCCGTACTATCGTTGAAGCTGAAGAGATACTGACTACTGAAAATGCAGCCAATGCAACGGCAGAACAACCGGAAACAGCCAAAGCGGATACAACTGCCAACAGCCTGATTTCTCAGGCCGCAGCACAAGATTCTACCAATAATCTGCTGGCCGATGAAGCTGCTTTCAAAAAAGCGAATCCTCTTTTCTCCGTTCTGACACCTAATATCGACCGTCAAAGCGGCCAGATCATCCCGACAGGTTCTTTAATAGGTTATTCTCATGTAAAAGATACGGCAGCGGTAAATGAAATCCTGGCTATGCCACAAGTAAAAGCGACTCTTCCCCGTAATGCCCGTCTGCTGTGGGAAATGAAACCCAATGGGGAGGTTATTGCTTTACATGCGATCAAAATCACGACCCGTGACGGCAAAGCTCCCCTGGATGGAGGTGCTGTCGTCGATGCCCGTCAGGAATACGAACACAACAGTGGACGCCCTGTGGTATCCATGAATATGAATGGAGAAGGAGCTAAAGTCTGGGCCCGGCTGACCAAAGAAAATGTGGGCCATAGCATCGCTATCGTATTGGATGGTTATGTTTGTTCTTCACCGAACGTGAACGATGAAATCAAAGGGGGTAGCTCACAGATTTCCGGTCAGTTCGACGTAAAAGAAGCCCAGGACTTAGCCAATATCCTGAAATCCGGTAAATTACCTGCTCCGGCACGTATCATTGCCGATGAGATCGTAGGACCGTCCTTAGGTAGCGAATCTATCCAATCCGGTATGTGGTCGTTCGTGATCGCTTTCGGTTTGGTTCTGATATACATGCTATTCTTCTATAGCAAAGGAGCAGGTCTGGCAGCAGACATCGCTTTGTTTACCAACTTATTCTTCTTATTCGGTGTACTTGCTTCTATCGGAGCGGTATTGACCCTACCGGGTATTGCCGGTATCGTCCTGACAATGGGTATGTCGGTTGATGCCAACGTATTGATCTATGAACGTATCCAGGAAGAATTGAGAGCAGGTAAAGGGTTGAGATTAGCCATCAAAGAAGGTTACAAACAAGCTTATTCCGCCATCATCGACGGTAACGTAACAACCTTATTGACCGGTTTCATCCTTTACTATTTTGGAGAAGGCCCGATCAAAGGTTTCGCAACCACATTGATCATCGGTATCTTCACTTCATTGTTCTGTGCGATCTTCATTACCCGGATCATTCTCGACAATGCATCCAAGAAAAATGATAACGTCAGATTTACCACTCCATTTACAGCCAACTGGTTGCAGGACGTACACTTCCCATTCCTCGAAAGACGGAAAGTGGGTTATACGGTATCCGGTATTATCACCGTTGTTTGTCTGGTATCTATGTTCACCCGCGGATTCGATAAAGGCATCGACTTCGTCGGAGGTAGAACTTATACGGTTGCTTTCGACCAGCCGGTAGAAGTGGAAAAAGTAGCAGAAAGTCTGGCTGCTGTGTATGGAAGTGCTCCTGAAGTAAAAACTTTCGGCGGAGACAATCAGGTCAGAATAACCACCAAGTATAAAATCGAAGATGAAGGAACGGAAGCTGACGACGAAGTAGAGGCCTTATTGTATGAAGGGTTGAAAAGCTACTTACCCGACGGTACCAGCAAAGAAGTATTCCTGAGCGACTATCGTCAAATGTCGCAGAAAGTGGGACCGGCAGTGGCGGAAGATGTCACCCGGGCTGCAATCTGGTCGGTAATCTTTGCCTTATTAGTGATCTTCGTTTACATTATGGTACGGTTCAGCAAATGGCAATATGGTGCCGGTGCCGTCCTCGGATTGGCTCACAATACCATTGTCGTATTAGGTTTGTTCTCCCTGTTGGCCGGATTCCTGCCTTTCTCTCTGGAGATTGACCAGGCCTTTATTGCAGCCATCCTGACCGTAGTGGGTTATTCGATCAACGACACGGTGGTTGTATTCGACCGTATCCGTGAATACCATCATCTGTACCCGAAACGCGACGATCTGGAAGTAACCGACTCTGCATTGAACTCTACATTACGCCGTACGTTCAGTACTTCTTTGTCGACCTTAGTGGTATTGTTAGCGATCTTCATCTTCGGTGGTACTTCTATCAAAGGTTTCGTATTCGCTCTGTTGATCGGTATCATCGTAGGAACCTATTCTTCTCTGTTCGTGGCCACACCGTTAGCTTACGAATTCAGAAAGAGATTCGGTAAAAAAGAAACGACTGTCGTGAAGAAATAAACAGTTCTCACTCTCATAAGAAAACGCCTTGCAAAAGGCGTTTTTTTTGTACTTTATTGGTATAATACAGGATGCGGCTCGGCCATGCCAAATTTGAAAACAAAGTTTTCATTTGTCATTGCTCCCGCCTTTCACTATATTTGTATAATATAGGATGCGGCTTGGCAAAATCAATCAAACCAGTTTGTTGTTTTTGCTCTCGCCTTTCACTATATTTGCCTAAAAATGTCCTATGCGTCAAATTAAAATATGTTTGGGCAGTTCGTGTTATTCCCGGGGAAACAATGTCCATCTCGAAGTGATCAAGAAATACATAGCAGAAAATCACCTGGAAGCCGAGATTTCATTCTCCGGTCATCTGTGCGAAGAATTATGCAGTAGCGGTCCGATCCTCCGAATCGACGAGAAAGTCTACAAAGAGGTCAATCTCTCGGGTTTATACAAAATACTTCAGGAAGAATTTCCGATAAAATAATAACAGGCGAAAGGCAACCTCACCCATAACACAGTTTACCCAGCAACCATGAACAGATCTATGGATTTAAAACCGATCTATACCGAACCGGAAAATTGTCAGGACTGTTATAAATGTGTCCGTGAATGTCCGGTAAAAGCGATTCAGATCGAAGACAATAAGGCCTACATCATAGAAGAACGATGTATCTACTGTGGCCACTGTACCCAAGTTTGCCCTACCGGTGCAAAAAAGTTCCGGGACGGGGTCAGCCGTACCCGTCTTATCTTGCAGAATTATCCCCGGGTAATCTTATCCCTCGCCCCCTCCTGGGCCTGTGAATTCGAAGATTTATCCATCGGACAACTTATCGCAGCCATCCGCAAACTTGGTTTTTCAGGAGTATCCGAGACTGCGATCGGTGCAGAATTGGTCTCTTCACGGGTATCGGATTATCTACAGCAATCGCAACCGGGAGTGTATATCTCTTCCGCCTGTCCGGTAGTGGTCGAATACATCCGGAAATACTCCACCGAGCATACTCCGGCCATCACGCCGATGCTCTCCCCTATGTTAGCCCATGCCAGAATTTTAAAAGACTATTACGGAAACGATTTAAAAGTCATCTTTGCAGGCCCATGTATCTGTAAGAAACTGGAAGCGGATCATTTTAAAGACCTGGTGGAAGTGGCTATCACTTTTAAAGACCTGAAAAACTGGTTTGAAAAAGAAAATATTCATCCCGAACAATTAGCTCCGGCTGCAGAGGCTCACTTTATCCCCTGGCAGGCCGGAATCGGTTCTCTGTATCCTGTCGAAGGAGGCATGCTTCCGGGTATCGACGGTGAAAGCAAAAAGATTGTAAAAATGGCTTTCTCCGATTTGAGTAATATCAAAGATGTCATCAAAAACCTGGATACACGCCGGGAAAAAGATACGATTTTTCTGGAACTGCTGGCTTGTAAAGGAGGCTGCATCAATGGTCCGGCCAAACTCAGCCAGACCTCTCTGGCCATCAAAAGATACAATATTCAGCAACACCGGGCCGCACACCCCGAAAGTACCGTTCCCGATCTCGGGCATATCGATCTGACCACGACATTCAAGGCTTACGACTGTTCGGCAGCCCGGCATACAGAAGAAGAGATCAAGCAAGCCTTATCTGCTGTCGGTAAAAACAGTCCTGAAGACGAGCTCAACTGTAGCGGGTGTGGTTATGACTCCTGCCGTGATTTTGCAGTAGCCCTGGTCGAAGGCCGGGCAGAAGAAAACATGTGCGTATCCTATATGCGACGGGTGGCCCACGACAAAGCGACCGTCTTGTTACAAAAAATACCGGCAGGCGTATTACTGGTCGATAATGATCTGAAAATCTCCGATATGAACAGCTGTTGTGCCAACCTGCTGGGAGAGGATGTCGTCATGGTCTACGAAGCTTCGCCCGGATTACAAGGCGTTGAATTAGACAAAATCTGTAGCTTCACCGACCTCTTCCGCACGGTATTGAACACAGGTAAAGAGATCACGGAAAGGCAAATCCGGGAAGGCGATAAAATCTGGCTGCTCTCTATTTATAATATCCAACCCCACCGCCTGGTATTCGGAATCTTACAGGATCTTCGGGAACCTTATGTCCGTAAAGAATGGATGCTGGAAAAAACCCAGGAAGTGGTACGCAAATATATGGCTACAGTACAGGAAGTGGCTTGCCTGCTAGGTGAAAATGCAGCTTTTACCGATGCTACCCTACGGTCGATTATGGAGGCAGGGGAAAAGGTAAAAAGCTAAAGGCCAGAAGCAAGAGGGGAGGGAGAAAAAAGGTTGGAGGGGGAAAAGATGGGGGAACGAGTTTATAAGAAAAAGGAAGAATGAAAGAATCGGATATATTTATAGAAGTAGACTGTTTCCAAAAAAATAAAGCAGGCAATATCGTCTGTGGAGACAGTTACATGTCCCAGAAGTTAAAAGAGGAAGACCGGATCATCAGTGTATTATCGGACGGTTTAGGGAGTGGCATCAAAGCCAGTGTTTTATCGGCGATGACCGCTACCATGGCCATGAATTACACAGCCATGAACGAAAGTATTCTCCAAACCGCTCTCTCGATTATCCATACCCTGCCTAAGGATATGGTCCGTAAAATCAGTTATTCCACCTTTTGTATCTTCGACATCGATTGTTTCGGGAATACCCGGATTGTGGAATACGAAAGCCCGGCGGTCTATCTGTTTCGTCGCGGACAGGCAGTGGAAATCCGGAAAAAAAAGATCCCGATCGAACGGGAAGATCTGGAAAATACCTATCTGTGGATATCGGAGTTCAAGCTGGAAAAAGAAGACCGCCTGATTTGTTTTTCCGACGGAGTCAGCCAATCGGGAATGGGTAGCAGTAATATGCCTTTCGGTTGGGACGAAGGAGTCGGTATCTATATCGCAGAAACCTTAAGCCAGCACCCCGGTATATCGGCGAAAGAATTAGCCCGCAAGATCGTTTTAAGGGCCGAACGCAACGATAACTATCGTTTGCTGGACGACACCAGTTGTTGTGTCATTTACCGGCGAACGCCGCGCAATCTGCTCATCTGTACGGGCCCGCCTTACGATGAAAAAAAAGACCGGTATCTGGCAGAAAAAGTCAGGGATTTCAAAGGTAAAAAAGTACTCTGCGGAGGAACGACAGCCACGATTATTTCGCGGGAACTTCAATTCCCCCTGCAGGTCAGTATGGATATCACCGATAAAGAACTCCCCCCACTCTCCTATATGGAAGGAATCGACCTGATCACGGAAGGGATTCTGACCTTAAGTAAGGTGGAGCGGCTTTTAACCCAAGGGGTCCCCGAAAAATCACAGGGTCCGGCCAACGACCTGGTTAATCTGATACAAAACAGTGATAAAATCACCTTTATCGTCGGTACCCGGATCAATGTGGCACATCAGGATCCCAACCTACCCGTAGAACTGGAAATCCGGCGTAATGTGGTAAAAAAAATTAAATATTTATTAGAAACGAAATTCCTGAAAGATGTAGAAATTACCTATCTTTGACCCCTCAAAATGACACACATCAAAGACTACACATTAACAGGAAAGAAATTTTAAATTTGAATCCTATGGACAAAATCAAGCTGAGATTATGTGCAGGAACCATGTGTTATGTCATGGGCGGAGCCCAATTAATGGAAATAGAAGAATTGCTGTCTGAAGAAGAAAAACAAGGCATTGAAATCACCTTTTCTCCTTGTCTGCAACGGTGTAACGGCAAAGATACACCTCCTTTTGCAGAACTGAACGGAGAAATCATAACCGGTGTCAGTAAAGAAACCCTATTACGAATTATAAAAGAAGAATTAAGACATGTTGTACGATAATTTTGCGATGCTCACCAAACGGGAGTTATTAATCCGGATTGTCAAGTTATTAAAAAAAGACGAACTGATCACAGGTCTGAAATATCTCCCTGTCGAAATGCGTCCACGTAACAAGCGACCGGTGAGGTGTTGCATCCACAAAGACCGTTACATCCTCAAACACAAGATTATCTCGATTCTGGGCTTTGAAATTACAGACGAAGAGATCGACCTGATCCATCTCTCCGATTTCGCCCGCATGGCGATGGCTAATAAAAATATGAAGGAAAATATCCTTTCTGTTGTCCACGAAGCTTGTAGTGCCTGTATCCAATCACAATATGCCGTCACAAACCTTTGCCGGGGATGTGAAGGCCGGCCTTGCGTGATGAACTGCCCCAAAGCTGCAATTTCGTTTATCGGCGGCAAAGCCAGTATCAGCAGTGAGGATTGTGTCAGCTGCGGATTATGCCAGAAAGTTTGCCCCTATCATGCCATTGTATACACGCCTGTTCCTTGCGAAGACGTTTGTCCCGTAAAAGCGATCAGTAAAGATGCCGAAGGCGTAGAACATATCGATAAAGAAAAGTGTATCTATTGCGGAAAATGTATGCAAGCCTGTCCCTATGGAGCTATCATGGAACGGTCGAAAATCATCGATATACACAAAAGTATTAGTAATCCGAAGAAAAAAATCGTAGCTATCCCTGCTCCTGCTATCTATGGACAGTTCAATGCCACTCCGGGGCAAGTACTGGCAGCGATCAAACAAATCGGTTTCGACGATGTGATCGAAGTTGCTCTCGGTGCCGAGATCACAGCTGCAAACGAAGCCAAAGAATTGGAAGAAAAAATGCAGGAAGGCCAAGCTTTTATGACCACCTCTTGTTGCCCGGCTTATACCGGTTGGGTGGACAAGCATGCTCCGATGCTGAAACCCTATGTTTCGGAAACCCGGAGCCCGATGGTCTATGCAGCCCGATACGCGAAGGAGAAATATCCGGATGCCGAAGTCGTATTCATCGGACCGTGTCTGGCCAAACGCCATGAAGCCGATTCGGTCGACGAAGTGGATTATGTGATGAGCTTCGAAGAGCTGGGTGCTTTTATGGTGGCTTATGACATAGATGTAGCCAATTGCAGCGAGAAAGAGCTCAACCACGAAGTGACGAAGTACGGCCGTGGATTTGCTCAGGCCGGCGGAGTCCAGGCAGCTGTTGTCAATGCCATCGGTAACAAATATTCCAATATTCATATCGAAGGGTTGGATAAGAAAAATCAAGCCCTATTGAAGAGTATGGCTAAAAAACCCGACGCTCAATTCGTCGAAGTGATGGCCTGCGACGGAGGTTGTATCAACGGTCCCTGTTCATTAGCTCCCCTCACCTTAGCCAAACGACAAATCAAAAAAGTACTGGAATAACTAAAAGAACAATTGGTTTGTCAAATCGATGTCCCCTGTACCGCCTTTTTACGGCCGCAGGGGGCATCGATCTTATAATTACGTACCGTTTAGCTACAGAAGTTTCAAAAGTTAACCGTTGTCACTGAAAAAGATACATTTAGTGTAAACATGTATATAAACACCCAATGCTATTATTTGCATCAGATTCTAATTAAAAAACAACAGCTAAGATCTATTTAAGTTCATTCAAACATATTTTCCACCCTTCCATTCTTGAAAGATCGGATGGTCCCCAATTTCCGTTCCTCTGTTTCATCCGATCGTTATTGTAGCCTAAAAGAACACGCCTTTGAAAATTTCATCCATTTCCGGAACATAACCGTCACACTCCTTCAAGGCTTTCCTGAATTTTTCAAAATGTACCGGCGACAAGTGCTTGGTCAGGAAATTTTTGTGCTGGTACAGAAAATCAATCTTATCGGAAGTTTCTCTAAACTGTTCCAAAAATAATTCACTGATTCCTTCTCCAAACTGGATATTTCCCATTGCTTCCAGATAGGCCTGAGTATTTTTTTCATTCTTGTTTTTCCGGTAATTCTGCCGTAACTTTTCCAATTTTGTCCCCTCTTCCACGGCAACGTCCATCCGGCGCAACCACTCTTTTACGGTGAGCGAAGCTCCTCCCATCCGGTATATCACTTCCCCCTGAGGAGAAAAGATCCAAAATGTCGGAAACGAACCCACAGTATACAAGGCATTAAATTCCTTTGCCTCGTCTTTTTCTATATCATACTTCACAGAAATAAAACGTTTATTAAAATAATCACCGGTTTCTTGCCGGGTAAAGATACTATCTGTCATATACCGACATGGACCGCACCAGGAAGTATAACAATCTACGAACAACATCTTATGCTGTGTCTTAGCCATTCTCAAAGCTTCCGAAAAAGGAACCGGTTTAAAATCTATTCCCTGAGCAAAAAGCTGTACACCGATACCCAAAAACAACCCTAATAATAGTATTCTTTTCATATATTATTTTTCAAATTTATAATATTCTTTATTTAAATAAATTACAGAGATAAGTCTGTTGACTTATCTCGAACCGTATACTAAAGTGCGGCTACCATCCCACCCCACTGCCTCAATGCGTGTAGAACCTTCCGGATAGCATACCGAGGTAAATTCTTTATTTTCAGATCCGGAACCCGCCATGGCCACATGAGTCAGGGTTTCTCCCTTATAGGTTTCAAATACCACTGCATTTTCCCAGCTTCCGCTAAGCACTTTACACCTTAAAGAGTTTACTTTAAATACTCCAGCCCCATACATTCCTTTGACAGGTAATTGTTTTTCAAAAGCCTCCAGACTATTGGCCGTCAAATAATAAACGACAGGACTGATTGGTTTAGGATATTGGGAGGCATATTTCTTCAGTTCATCACATTCATCCTGAGTAATCGTCAACCAAGTATATCCATAATCATCAATCCGTTCATTAATCGGTTTCAACATACCTACCTTACTGAAAAATTCAGTCAAATCTTCTCCTACTACATCACATACATTCCGCATAAAGTTCAATTGCAACTGTCCATGGCTCATTCCAGTCTCATCCGTATTCCGGACAATCTCTGCCACATCCCCATACCAATCCGGTTTATACCATGAAGCCGTCGGTGCCATCCGGTAATAAAGCATCAACTGCCACAATGGACACAACTTCACAAAAGCATCTTCTTGCAAAGGCCATAATTTCCCCTCTACCACCCCACTCGTCAAAAAATGATTAAAACAACCACCCGGTATAGACTCTCCATTCCCATCATCTGACTGACTGGTTTCAAGAAGTGGTTCGTCCGGATGATACTTATATTGTAAACAAATCGAATAAACATTATTAGTCACCTCAGCGGTAGATACCCATTTCAATCCGGGGACGATCTGGTTTACATGCCCCAATTCATGAGCAATAGCCCAAAGCCCTCCATCGTGCGTCTGATCCGGATCCGCTAAATCCCACATACAGTCCTCTGCCAATGCGGCACCCCAGGTATCCGCATGCAAACCTTCCCCCACTTCTACCGTCCGGGCAAACATTTTATTTTTAGGCTGTTTTTGATATTTTTTCAACCCCATCAACTCCTGCTCATAATCTACAATCTCGTCATAATTATCCAGCAACGCTTTCCCGTCTCCGCAATATTGTCTCAAAGATTTTACCTTAAAAGCTAAATTAATCCGTTCGCCAATCATATCAAAATAATCACAAACAGTAGCATCCAACAAAGTTGCCCACTCTTGAGCCGTATGTTTCGATTTGTCGAAATAACCATTCACCTTTCCCCCAGCCACATGTACTTTCACCGGTTTACGGTCTTTGTAATTATCCGTATAATATTGAATATATCCTAAACCTGGTTCTGTAACGGTAACTTTATTTATACCCGGTTTCAAAGCGTATTCCGTAGCCTTGCGTTGATTTAAACTATAATCATGAACAACCTTCAATTTTATCTCCTCATTTTGGGTATCCCCCACCAATATAATCACCTCTTTATTGGCCTCAAAATATATTCCGGTAGGATTTTCCAACGGATTATACGGGAACCAGGTCTTCATTTGTTTATTTAATGTCTCCAATGTTTGCCAGGCCTCATAATCCTGTACCCGGAATTGCTGCTGATAAGTTCCATCCAGCATACTTTGAGCAATAGTCCGTAAAAAAGCATTCTGCATAGTTTTCACCTGAGCAGTGCTGATTCCGGTTCGAAGACCAGAACACTCTGCATCTGTAAAAATGGTTTCTACTTCCTTTTCCCAGTTTGAATCATCAAAATCAGCCGGAATATAAGTATAATTATGACAGGTTTGCCCGACAAAAACACTCCGGTCCAATTCCCCATCCTTCGAACGGAAACGGATATTCAAACTACGATCGACTCCTTCTTCATTAGCCTCTACCCGAAAACTGTGTATCCTGTTTTCACCTTCCCGGATGACAGGAAGTTCCGTCAGCCAGGCTACTTTTCTTTCAGGAACAACCTCATAATCAACGTTAGCCGCCACTGTAATCTGTAACACCGTATCGTAAAACAAAAGGTTGAACCGGGCAGGTGATACTGACAACATTGCATCCGTAGCCACCTCGTCTTTTTGACAGGAACACAAGGCCCCCAGCCACAAAAACAAAAAAAACAAATTTATCTTTCTCATACGTCAAATTTTAACTATTAAGTGCTTTTATAACCATGGCCTGCATATAAGCCCGGTGTGCTATTTGCAATGGACTTGCTGAACTTCGTTTGCGGGCAATCAACTGCTGTACCCGCTTCAACTGAGCCAGCAGGACTGCATTCAAATCCCCGTTATTTTTCAGATCTTTCTCCTGGTATAACCGGCACAAAGCCGACACATACGTTTTCTCAATCAGTCTTTGGGTTACGGATGACTGTTCTTTTTTACTCCCGTTTCTCCAGATTGTCCGGTCTAAACCGGTAAACAAATCCGGAACAGTATAAGCACTTTCCTCTCCTTCACTGTCCAACAGCCGGATTAACTTTTGTTTATTCAGCAATTCCCCGAAAACCTGATTGCAAAGTATCTCCATACTTACTTCAGGACTTTCCGGAAGGCCATCCATCACTTCCGGAGAAAAAAGCCATTCCGGAGGAGCCGTCAGAAAATTCCGGGCAATAAAATCAAAAGCCTCCTGCTGTTTTATACCCTCCACAGGTTTTCGCAACACTCCATTAACCTTCTTGCCGGCAGGTGTTTCATAAACACCCCCGATCCATTTCAGGACATGTCCCAGATACCTGCGATATTGATAGAAAACTTCTTTATGGAGTAGTGCCATTTCCTCAACCCTTCCTCCGGTCCATTCTTTCAGATATTTCATCACCAGTTGCAGATTAGCTATTCCCAACTGATTGGCAATCATAGGGTCATTCCCTAAATCCTCCGCCTGGAAACGGGGATCAGCCGGAGTGTCTTCCCGTCCGAAGCGTAAACGGGGATCCTGACTTTTTTCAACCACCAGCCTATCCAACAAAGCAGTTTCCTGCCGGGCGTCCTTGACCCCGGGATATAAACGATACCCCCATTCAACCGCCCACTCATCATACACCCCGATTCGGGGTATCAGTAATTCGGGAGCAATCCCATCCTCCGGTTGTACCACATAATTCAAACGGGTATAATCCATGATAGATGTAGTATGCCCGTTCGTTTTCAGAAAGTCGGCATTTCTCAATTGATCGGCAGAAAAACCGGAAGTCCCTCCAAAATTATGTGTCAACCCGATGGCATGTCCTACCTCATGTGAAATGATCATCCGGATCATGTTACCCATCTGTTCTTCTCCCAACGGAAAACTGCGGGCAGCCGTATCCAGGGGAGCACCTTGTACAAAATACCAGGATTGGAGCAATTGCAACAAGGAATGATGAAAATGAATCCGGCTCTGGATGATTTCTCCGGAACGCGGATCACACAGGATTTTACCGAATGCATTAGCTACATCGGATGCCTTGTAATCAATCACAGAGTAACGGCCATCTTCTGCCGACCATTCCGGATCTTCCTCCGGAGCAGGGGCCTCACGGGCATAAATGGCATTTTTGAATCCTGCTTTCTCGAATGCCGCTTGCCAGGCGTTTACTCCCTGAATCATATATTTCACCCATTGCCGCGGGACAGCCGGATCAATATAAAAAACTATCGGCTGTAGCGGCTCTACTAACTCCCCCCGGAAATAACGTTCCCGATCCCCGGGAGCTGGTTCCAAACGCCAGCGATTGATGACCCGGGTCCTTTGTACCGCATACGGATTAACGTCAAAATCCTGATAATCCAGCGTAAAATAACCAATCCGCTCATCCTGTAAACGAGGGATCATTGCCCGTTCCGGTAACAGTAACAGAGAGGTATGTAACAGATAGGTCGCCATCCCCAAACCTCCCTGTAAAGCATAGGTTTTCTGTGTCCGGATTTCTACATTCCGGTCATAAGCCCTGACTGATAAAACCTCCGATTTGTCTCTCTGTTGCCCGCCTAAGCGCAATACCCCCCTTGCTGTAGCCGAAAAATACAACAAATCAGTATCCGATTGCAGCCAATCTGTGACATCAATTTCATACTCTTCATTCGCATAAGCCCTCACGTCAAAAGCCATTACGATCCCCTGTACATTAGATTTGCGGTAAGCCGGGAAAATAACGCCGGACGTGTCAGCCCGTTCATTCAGCACCATTCTCCGTAAATACAACTGCTTGTCGTTTTTCTTTTCAAAACGATATAAAGCCGTATTCACCTGATCACCTGCATACCCGTCATTACGGCTACGGTTGCCCGCAGCAGCAGCTTCAATACGGCACACCAACAACCAGTCGCGATCCAGCAACGAATCCGGAATCCGCCAATAATACCTTCCTTCCCGGCAGAATGGACTCAGCATCCCCTTAGCAAACAGTTTATCGGACTGTTTGTTAACCACAGTGTCAGGCCCGTACACGGACATGTCTATCCCCATTGCCTGAGTCTGCAGGGCTGAAACAATCAGCCCCGCCAACCAAAGCCGGCAATAAAAATTTCTCATCATCTTTATCTTTTCCGATTAAAGAAAACCTACCGGCAAAATTTTCATTTGGAAACACCCTGTTCCAACTGCTTTTTGAAATAAGCTTCCCGGTCTTTCTGATAGCGCTCGATCAACTGCTGCGGCATCCCCTCTATGTTCATCAGGAAATGTTCCACAAATTCCCTGTCCTCTGCTTCCAAAGCACACACCTTTTCGGCAGAAAGATAGTTCAGAATATAACCGTACACCTTATCATGACTAAAAGGCTTTTGAGTATATAATTGGCTGGCAACACAAATATAATGGGACGCCAGATTCTGATCGTCGATCAGGGCCAGACGGCTGATCAACGCTAAAGCATCTTCGGGTTTATCTTTCAATTTTCCGGCAACATACCAAAAGGCATACTGACGTATCGATTTAGCCAAAGCTTCGTCTACGACTGATTTCCCCAGATATTGATTAGCGATATACTTTTCTGACAGAAAAACAGCAAAAACTTTAGAAGTGGTGTTCATTAATGCAGGTGCCACATACTTCCACATTTCAACAGAATACCTTTCTTCCGGAGGATAGGCATAAAAAATACTTTCAACAAACTCTGCCATTTCCTTTATTCTCCCAGCCCGATAATAAGCTTCCATGCATTCGCGTCCCCGGGCAGTTGTTTTATCCCGGTTAAAAGCTTCCAATTTCGCTTTCACCGAATTGGCCGGATCCATAGCATAATGCAATTTTTCCAGAAAAACCTCCGGATCGGCAGACCCGCAGAAACGTCCGATTTCTTCTCCCGTCTTATCCAAAACAAAAAAGGCAGGTAATACAGACATGGGATAACGTTTCACAAATTCTTCATTTCCAGCCTGTCCGACATCTATCCGGGTACTCACAAAGTGCTGGTTGATAAAATCACCCACCTGTCGGCTTTTCAATACCAGATTCCCCATCTTGGCACAGGCAGAATTACCTTCCTGATAACAATATACAAAAACCAGACCCTGTTTTTGTTTGCTTTTTCCTACTTTGGCCAAAGCCTCAGCATAATTCTTCTCGAAATTGACTCCGGCTGCCTGCTTTTTCTGTCCATTCACACCCAAAGTACACATCAAGAGGCAAACCATTATTGTAAAAAATTGATTTTTCATGATTCATTTTTTGAATTAAGTGTTAAAATCCTATCAGTAAGAAGGTACGAATGTTGTACCCGATACATTGGGAAATACAAAAGTGACATCACCCACTTTACCCTTTCCTGCAAAATGCAAGGCAGGCTCCGGATCGGCGGGACGGCCTACTGCATCCAACGTATACCCGACCACCTCATAATTACCGTCCTTTACAGCTCCGATCAACAGGTAATCAAACGATTCTTCCGGTTTACCATAAACACTATAGGGCATATGTTTGATAAAAACAATCTCTCCTTCCGGAAGTACCACCTCCAGTTTGGAATTCACTCCAGGCACTGCAGCAATACTCCGGGACCACAACTCATGCCCATTTACAAAATACAAGATTTGTGAAGATGAATGATTCAAAGTGAACAACGAAGCCCCATAAGCCGGATCTGTCGATTCCAGATTATCCCGCTTAATTGTCATACTATTCCCAAGGCAAGTAATATAAGCAATAAATTTCCGGGACGGATCCTGTTGTTCCTGCATGACCGCATAATGCTCTATATCATATAAACCCTTACTGCCTGCCCACAACAGATTCATCTGCGTATGATTGGCACTTAATTCAGTACCCGGCATATCTGTCATAGATATCAATGTTGTTCTATTTCCCGGAATGGCAACAAAAGAAGTACTGACTTCATCAAACCCGATCGGATTAGGGGTAGCGTACATCATGTATTTTGATATCCGGTACGGATCAAAAGTCTCATTCCGGGCCAATTCCACAGAGAATTTACTCAAAGCAGAGGTATAGGGCCAGAAATAATACACCTTTCCCTGATTCAGGATAAATTGTGCCATACTGGTAGCAAAAGCCATTCCCGGCGCATAAGGTTCCGCCGGTTCTTCCTGAAACATTTCCGGAAAATCATTGATAATCTTTCCGGTGGATAACCTCACCGCCTTGGCATCCCGGTTACTCACCGGAAAAAGGACCGTGGTTTTCCGGAAAGTATTCGTCTTCGGATCCAGATCTTCCGGATCGGCATAGTTTGTACCCACTGTTATCCGTTCTGCCTGATCTCCCTCCAACTGTCTGCCACAGGAAGCCAGCAGTACATTTTCCGCCTTCTCTCCGGCCATATTATAGTAGTCCATATCACATTTCCCATCTTCGCTTTTTAATATATACCAACCGTGATTAGAAGTGGTCGTCACATTCAAAGTTGCCTCCCAGAATCCCTGAATTCCTGTTTTTACATTTTTAGCCTGAAAGATCAGCTTGTAAGTTTTAGAAGGCAATCCCACCACATACTCTTCCAGATCTTTCTTTCCAACCAAAAGGGTGTCGGGAACTTGTGATCCCTGATCCTTATCATATACCCAATAAGCATATTCAAACTCCGCTCCGGGTATATTGGAACTTACTTCCGGACGGATAGTCAGTTTACTGGTAAACTGCACGACTGAATAATCTTTCTTTATATCTCCTCCGATGGTAATTACCTCATTGGATGTATAATCATAATTACCCAGATCTTCAAAACAGGAGGTTAAAAATACCCCTATGACAAGTATTAAACCGATTATTATCTTATTTTTCATGATCTTGCTATTTTAAAATTTCACTTCCCATCCATTTTCATCTTTTAAGGGCACATCCTTATTCTCCGGATCATGATTATAGGCATACAATAATTCCCGGAATTTTCCCTGCCAATAGTACCCCATGGAAACATCACTCAGTACTATCTCCAGGTACTCATCGTCCCATTTCAATCCGGTCTGCTCCATCATAAACCGATGTTTCACTTTGCTATAAGTTCCGAAATAACCGTCACTCCACCTGGTAGGCCGCAGCAAAACATCCGACAAGTAAAGTTTACGCCATTGTTTGCCACGATCACCCAACTTGAAATTTTCATTTTCCTTAATCCTGAATTTCAGGACGTATTCCCGGCTGTCCAATGAGGTATCGCGCATCACCACCACCGGTACCACAGCATGGGCACTATGGGCAGGAATCACATACATTCCGCTGACCTCCGGATCGTCAAAAGCCTTATAATGTACGCCAGGCTCTGCATTATCCGCACTATCAATCACCACCTGCTCAAGTTCATAACGACGCTCAACCGTACTGACAACACCAATACTGTAAATATCAAAATAAACGGTATCCAGCATTTTATCAGCATCTACCGACAAAAACGAAAAAGTCTTTACCGTATCTTCCCATTCCGACTGTTGGGTATATATCTTATCCGGTGTAGGACCGAATTGCAAACGGGCATCATCCTCATAGACCATATATTCATCCCGATCACATCCCCAGAAGATCCCGATCATTGCAGCTAATATGATTATCTTTTTCATCCTATTTTCAATTAGATTCAAACCTTTAACAACCTGTTTCTCATTTCAACTCCGTTTTGGGCAATGGTAATATGTAATTAACCACTAAACGGGAATTGGCAAAAAGAATATCTTCACGAGGAGAATTATAGCGTTTATACAGATAGAATAATTGTCCTTCGGCATAAAATTCTTTCCGGAATTCCGTCAAGATCTCCTGTTGCAATTGCTTAGGATCAGTTGGAAGGTCCTTTCTGTCCAATACCCTGGAATCCCTGTACTCGTCCCACAGCTTTTGGGCTTGTTCTGCACTGCCGCTTTCTATAGCGATAAAATATAGCTCACTCAGCCGGATCAAAGGAATTTGTTTAACCCCTAAAGTAACATTGTATTTTTTTATCGTATAACGATCCCCGTCCACAAGACGCTGTAGTTCCCACAAATACTGTTCCCGGAAATCTTTACCTGTATTCCCGTACAGGTTTTTCATGATCTCCTGTGAAGAGGTCCCTTTATATAAAATTCCTGTTTGAAAAAAAGATGAATATTTGTCATCCAACTGGTGATCATACAATCCGAAAATCTGTTCCGGATAAATTATAAAATCCTGACCGGGGAAAGCGGTCTTGATAGCCTCAATATCAAATTTCTTTGATCCGTCACTATTTTTAGCCTCAATCACTTCCATAGCTGCCGCATAAGCATTTTCTTTTTCGCCATACCAAAGGAATGCACGGGCCTGCAAAGCTTTTACGGCATAATAATTCATCCGGCAAGTTCTCCTGACCAGGAACTCATCTGTCACCGAACCTTCCACCACGATAGGATCATACTCCTTCAACAGGGCTGCCGCATCCCTCAAATCCTTCAACAAAAAATCCTTGTATTCATCATAAGAAACCGGAAGTTTGATCTCCTTCGATACCACTCTGACATAGGGCAACCTCGCCCCCCCGGCTTCTAAGTCGGCCGGAACAGGACCAAACAAGCGCATCAGGTCGAAATGCAAAAAAGCCCGTAACGCCAGACATTCTCCCCGGATGATCTCGTACATACCCGGAGTAAGCAAAACCCCATTATCTGCATGGATATGATCCAGGATATTGTTGACATTTGCAATAGCATTATACATTTTCCCATAGAGATTATCTACCGCCCCCGTCACCTTATCGTATTCATGCAATGTCAATGACTCCTCAACGGAAGCTACTGCAGCATCCCACAATGATGCCATATTCTCAATGTATCCAAAGCTAAGGGCTTTCCCGTATAAATTCTGATCCTTGACCAAGACATAGGCCCCGGCCAATGCATCCTTCACTCCCTGTTCCGAACCAAACTGATCCTCCACAGGCATCTCATTCGAAGGAGAAACCGATAACCAACTGTCGCAGGAACAAAAGGCAAACAAGCAGATTCCTATTAATCCTATATTTCTATTTTTCATAACAAATAAACTATTATAATTAACATCCAAAGTTACAATACCTAAAATACGACATTTACCCCCAGGCTAAACTGCCTTGAAAAAGGATAGGATGTCCCCCGTTCCCGTTTCACCGTCGAGATATAAAACAAATCCGAAGTACTGGCGGAGAACAGGCAGTAATCTATTCCCAAAAGTTTATTCAGTGCCTGGGATTTCAATTCATATTGCAGGGTCATATTCTGACACCTGAAAGTAGTTTCGTCCTGTACAAACCGGGAAGTCTTATTTGTGGGTGTAAAATCGTCCAGTCCCTTGAACGAAGCCTGGTCACCGATATTTTTCCAGCGGTCATGAAATACCCGGGCATCCACATTCCAACCGATAGCTGTTTTAGATACTTCCACTTTATTAGCCAGTGTACTATTGTATATCTGCCCTCCAAAACGATATCCGAAGGAGACATTCAACGACAGGCCTTTATAGCGGAACATGCTGGATATATTTCCTTCTAATTTGGGATCACTCACTCCCGTGGCCACTATATCGGAAGCACTCCAATTGTAAGTGCGGTTGCCATCCCGGCTGATAAACACTTCTTTTCCGGTTCCCGGATCAATACCCGCCGACCGGACTGTCCAGATCGTATTGCTTGAGTAACCAGGGCGAAACTGTACATTCGGATTAACCAGATCCTCGGACTCTATTGCATTCTGAGCATCCAGCAAAGCTTGCGAAACCTCCACAATTTTATTCTTATTATGTATACCTGCCAACGAAACCGACCAGCTCATCTGGTCTTTCCGGAGCACATAAGCACTCAGACGCAATTCATAACCAGTATTTTTCAGAGAACCGATATTTTCAATGTAAGTTGTAAAACCGTTGGCTGCCGGTAAAGTCAGGGTCGAAATCAGGTCATTGGTCTTAGCGATATAGAAATCCCCTCCGATCGTAATGCGGTTATCCCACAACTTCACATCCAAACCGATATTATAATCCCGTTTTTGCTGCCATTTCAGGTCAGGATTTCCCATGGCAATCAAAGAACTCCCGTTCCACGCATAATATTTATCATCCAGGAAATAACGGTAAGTCTGAATTGCCTGATATGCATTGAAATGCTGGGAACCGGAAGTTCCGACAGAAAAACGTAACTTCAGCATATTGACCCAGGAAACTTCTTTCAGGAACGACTCGTTGTGCATATTCCAACCGATCCCAACCGCCCAGAAAGGAGCGAAACGCTTGTTGCTACCGAATTGCGATGAACCATCCATTCTTCCCGACAAGTCAGCAAAATAACGATTGTCGTAAGTATAGTTGACATTTCCCGTAAAACCGACAGAACGCACGGTCGATTCAGCCCCCGAAGGCTTACCGTTTTTCTCATATTGCAGGGCACTGGAAATATCGTCAAAATTTTCGTTTGTAAACCCTTCTGCTTTAAAGCTGGAACTCCTGGAGCGGCCTTCCCGTAAATTCACATCCACACCTGCCACCAGCAAATGTTTTCCAAAAGACTGATGATAAGCAAGATTCAAACTTCCTTCATAACTGAAACTATTGGAAATACCATAAGCATAAGTTCCCTTCCGAAACATATCATCTTCCGAATAATCAGCAAAATCGGTATGATCAGCCGGTTTGAAAACCCGGGTTTCATCGGTATTCTTTGTAATCCCGAAACGCCCACGCAGATCCAGAGTTTCCAACACCTTCCATTCCAACATAAAATTGTTGGTTATGTCTGTATTATTTCCCCGGTCATAAGTATTCAAAGTGGCATTATACAATGGATTAACAGGCAAACGCGACCAACGGAAGTCATAATCGATCTCTCCCGAATTACCCAAGCGTTTCAATATTTTTCCATTTTCGTCATGTGTACGCCAGTATGGATTCATTTTAGCATATTCACTGAAATCTCCATAAGGCGATTCCTGCCGTTTTCCGGCACTGATCATCAGATTATTGGAAAATTTCAGGTTCTTCCAGTAATAAGAAAGTTGAATCGCACCATTAAATGTTTTCCGATACGATTCCTTCATCACTCCCCGGATATCATTCCATTGCAGAGAAGCCGAATACCGGAAAGATTTATCCCCTCCTTCCACTTTCAGGGCATGGCGCTGTCCCACTGAAGTCTGCAAAGGCTTCGACAACCAATAGGTATTCACCCCGCTATTCACTTCATCGAGCAAATAACTGTAATAACGCTGTAGCCTCCAATCCTGATCGGGATTGGAAGGTTTCGAATACAATCCCACCCGTTTTTCCAATTCCAGTTTTTCACGGGCCTCCAGCAGATCGTATCCCGTCAAATCAGGTATCTCAATGTTGACATCCCCTTTATAAGAGACCCGCAACTGTCCCATAGCCGGTTTTTTGGTCGTTATGACAATTACCCCGTTAGCTCCCCGCGAACCATAAATAGCAGTGGCCGAAGCATCTTTTAAAATAGTCAGTGTCTCCACTTCATTTTCATTGATATCGATCAATTTCTGCAAGGTAGTCTCAAAACCATCCAGGACAATCAAAGGAGTATTCAAATCCACCCGGGTCTGATCTTTCAATTCATCTACATTCGGAATACTGGAATTTCCCCGGATTTGCACCTCCGGTAATCTATTCGGATTGGAACCAAAGGCATTGTTTTCGATAATATTAATCGACGGATCGATATTATGCAGGGATTGTAATAAATTCCGGTTCCCGAATTGCTGTAATTCCTTGGCGGTAACTGTTGTCGCCGACCCGGTAAAACTAGCCTGTGACTTCTGAAAAATTCCGGTCACTACCACCTCGTCCATCTCGGCGATCTTTTCTTCCAGTTCCACATTCAATTCTTTCTCCCCCTTGTAAGTGACTTCCCGGGAATTCATCCCTACAAACGAAAATACCAAAACCAGTTCGTCTCTCTGCGGGATTGTCAAAACATAGTGTCCTTCCGCATCAGTCACAGTACCCAAACTGGTTCCTTTGATCATCACCGTCACTCCCGGTAAAGGTTGTTTTTTGGTATCTGTCACCAAACCTTTGACAACCAACTCACTGACTTGTTGCTGTTGTCTTTCCCTCAACATCACCATATCCTCTTCGAAAACACAAGTCAGAGAAGTTTCTTTCAAAGCATCTTCCAAAACCTCCCTCATCTTTTTCCGGTCAGCAACCACATCAATCCGGGAGAGATTTTCTAACTGATCGGAAGAATAAAGAAAACGAACACCGGTTTGGCGGTGTAATTCGTTAAACAACTCCAGGTAAGTGACATTTTTTAAATTCAGACTGATCACCTGCTCCTGAGCAATGGTTTTTGCGGTAGCTGAAAGCATCCCCAAAAAAACAAACAAAAAACAAAGTCTCATGATTCGAAAGAATTTAACATACCTCTTCCGATAAAAAAGGTAATAAAACAACTTTTTTTGCATAGATTTGTAATGATTTAATTAATAATCGGATAATGTATCAGCATTATCTTTGTTTTCAAACGGAGAGTTTGCCGACTTTCCGTTTGTTTATTTTTTCCTCTTAGTGATTCGGATGGTTTTATCCGTAATCCGGAATCTGACATCAGAGGTTTTTTCCATCACATATAATAATTTTTCTAATTCTGCATATTTGGGAATATTACCATTAAAGCGAACGGCTTTAGATACTTCATCTTCAAAAATAATATTCACATCATACCAACGGGATACTTTTTTCATAATCGATTCCAACTCTTCATTTACAAAGATCAGATCATGATTTTTCCAGGCAATATATGAAGTAACATCCACATCCTGAATTACGGATGTTCCGGCTTTACTATTGGCTACCCCCAACTGATTTACTTTCAACCGTTTTTCCGGAGCTGCTTCATTCGCCTGAAAACCGACACTTCCTTTCACCAATACAGCTTCAATATTTTCTTCATCATACGTATTCAAGTTGAACTCCGTACCATAAACTTTTAAGCAATATTCCCCGGAGCGGACACAAAAGGGACGTGTATTTTCCTTAGCTACTTTGAAATAAGCCTCTCCACTCAGAGATATCTCCCGGAGATCGCCTGTAAAATATACCGGATAACTGATTTTTGTCTCCGAATTCAACCATACTTCCGACCCATCACTCAAGCAGATATAATACTCTCCTCCCCGAGGTACCACCACAGTGTGCCACATTCTTTCCCGATTGTTTTTCGCTGGAAGTGAATCATAATAAATTCCTGTACCGTTCTTGCCATATACGACAGAACCATCTTTTGTTGTAACCGCTTTTTTTACAGAATCCAGCCTAATCACCTCTCCATCGGCTAATATCAAATGCGGTTGAGTATGCTGAGGAATAAAAGAGTATGCCAATTGTGGTTCCACCGATACGTTATCATTCTTTAACAATAATGTGACAGCCAAGGTAACCAGCAATACCATAGAAGCAGCCACACCATAATACCAACCCATCCTTTTTTTCCGTTCCAGTGTACTGAAAATCTTATTCCAGGCTTGTTCCTGATGAATAGCCTGTTCTTCCTCTGCCCATCTAAAATGAAAATAATTCCTGACATATTGGTTATACTCTTCCCGATGAACCGTTTTTTCCTCCAGCCAATCCTGTAGGATTTTTTCTTCTTCCACATCCAGTTCTTTCCGTAAGGAACGGATTATCAAATCAATAATTTCATTGTTAGGATTATTTTCCTGCATATATCTATATTTTTTTCATATATATAACAGGAAAAGATTAGAAAAAGTCTATTTATTTTTCAGTCTTTTTGGAAAAATACAAAAAAAATAAATCAGAGCCTCATCATTTAAACGCTCTCTCAATTTTTCGACAGACTTCGCGACAAGATTTTTTACCGTAGACAAAGAGATATTCAACTGCTTCGCAACTTCCTGATACTTCATTCCCTGCTGAAATACCAAAAGCATTATTTCCCGGCTCCGGGGAGGTAACAATAAAATTTCCTTCTGGACAGCACTGACAATCCGATCGTGCCGGTCATTATATTCCTCCCAAGCCAATTCAATATGCTCCAGTCCAGTCACCGACTGCAACACATCTCTTTTTTCCAATTTATTGAGTGCCCTATTTTTAACGACTATCCGCAGGAAAGAGGAAAGATGATGTGCCTGGAATTTCTCATAAAACCGATCTTTCCATACAGTTATAAAAAATTCCTGCACCAGATCTTCTGCCGCCGGCAAACTATTCAAAAAAGTATTGGCCCACAAAACCAAAGAGGTATAATAAACCTGAAACAACAAGTCCAGCCCCTTCTTATTCCGGGAACGTAATAAGTCACATATTTTTTGATCCTCCTCTTTTGTCATTCCATTTTCTCCGTACTTACGATATCCAATTTTGCCAAAATTACAGAAATAATCCGATTTGCCAAATTACACGAATGACATCCCAACAAAAATAAAAACTGGAAGACGGGGATAGCCTCTTCCAGCAAATAGTTTATTCAGGTCTGCAAATTTTCAGTAAGCAGATGACAATATCTCTTCCAATTGTTTTTCAGCAGCGGATCCGAAGGACGGTATCCATCCCCATCACCAATTTACCCCGGGGATAGAGTAACATATACCGGGGAATAGTCGGAATTTCATAAAGCGAAAACTATTCCTTTACCTAAAATATTAGAATGACTCTCCGCCCCGATCACATATACAAATCCCGTTCCCCGGAAGCAATTCGCTTATAATAATTCAGGAAAGTCGGCAATAATTTCTTATCTGTAAAGAAAGACATTCCCTCGATTTCCCGCAGCTCTTTTTCGATCAGTTGCTCGCCGATCCGACGGGTTTCTGCCGAAGCATAATCATTCAGGTATTCACGGAAAGTCAGTACGGCATTCAGCTTACAGAATTTACCTTCCACTCCTTTTTCCAGCAAGTTCATGATCTTATCCCCGGTACGTCCGCAACGGTAGCCGGCAGTACAGAAAGAAGTGATGTAACCGTCTCCGGCCAACTCGCGGATCACTTCGTCCAAACTGCGTTCGTCGCCTAGCATAAACTGAACCTTATCGGGATTTTCTTCCTGCACCTTTTTCTCGGAATAGGCTCCGATTCCGATTTTCGAAGAAGCATCCGTCTGTGTGCAACCATAATTGATAATTTCACGCCGTAATTCAGCACGCTCCCGGGCCGTGACAATCAAGCCTGTATAAGGCACGGCCAGACGCAACACCGTCACCAGCCGGCGGAAAGCATCGTCCCTGACCAGATAAGGCGAATTTTCGCTCACAAACGATCCCAAAGCAGGCTGCATACGCGGAAAGGAAATGGTGTGCGGCCCGATACCGAACTGTCTTTCCAAGTCGTGAGCATGATGAACCAACCCCATCACCTCAAAACGCCAGTCGTACAAACCGAACAGAGCCCCGATAGCCACATCGTCTATCCCTGCATCCATTGCACGATGCATTGCGTACAAACGCCAACGGAAATTTCCTTTAATCGTATTGGCCGGATGCAACTCGGCATAACGTCCCGGATGATAAGTTTCCTGGAACACCTGATAGGTCCCGATTCCGGCACGCCATAGTTTCCGCAGATTCTCTATACTCATCGGCGCCGCATTGATATTGATGCGACGGATATTATTAAAGCCACTCCCGGTAGGAGTCACCCGTTTGGTTGCATAAATCGTCGCCATACTATCGGCAATATAGTCGGCATCACTTTGGGGATGCTCACCATATACGGCAATCAAACGTTTATGTCCTTCGTCGATCACAGCCTCCGTCTCCCGTCTCACCTCTTCCATAGTCAATACATGCCGTTTTTCAGCACAGTTATCACTTCGGAACCCACAATAGACACAACTATTTACGCAGAGGTTGGAACAATATAACGGAGCGAAAAAGACGATCCGGTTGTCATATACTTTCTTTTTTACCTGCAATGCGGCTTCACGCATTTCTTCCAACAGTCCCGGATCTTCTACATTCAACAATACAGCTGTTTCTTCCGGAGATAATAACTTTATATCCAGAGATTTCTGTAAAATATCCCGCACTTGCTGTTTATCCGGCTGACGGTATTTTTCAAGATTGCCGAAAATCGATTTTTCATCGATAAAGTCTTTTCCGTTTACCAGATATTTTTCTATTTCAGCTGGTTTAATCACCTGCTGAACCCATTCTTTCACGTTCATATCGACTCATATTTCTATTATCTCACCGCCAATCCCCAGGCATCGGCAAATTGCGGATACTTCTTCCTGATCAGGAATACTTCATTCCAACAATCGGTGTGGGTATTGAAAGGGGCGGTAGTCACCCGGTACATGCCATTTTCGTTCCTCAGGATAGCACTTTCTTTAAATCCCATAAATACCAAGCGTTTTCTCAAATTTTCCGCTCTTTGTTTACTCTTGAAACTCCCGACAATCACATAATAAGCCCTGATTGAATCACTTTCGGTATCGACTACTTTCTCCTCTTTTATAGGAGCCACCGGATCGACCTCAGGAGCCACCTCTTTATAGACAGTGTCTTTTTTCACCGGAACAGGTGCAATCATCACTTCCAGCGGTTCTTCTTCGGCTGCTTTTTTCTTTTTCTTGTGGTCTTTATGTCCGAACAGTAAATTTATCCCGAAACGGGCATTAGCGGACTGTGTATTGGTATAATTGCAAGCCAATAAGTTGTCGGTTTCCAGATAAAGCTGGAACGGGCCGAGTTTTGCGGTCAGACCGGCACCGAGATTCACATAACTCCCCCGGGTAATGCTATATGAAACCGAAGCACTGACATTACGCATCAAGCGTCCGTTCACCGAAGCAGTCAGCGAAGGAATAAACATTTTATCAACTAATGAAGCCCGGAACAACCCTCCGACATAAAAGGTACGGTTCAACTGATAGGTAGCTCCTAAATACAATTTCGGGCTCACCATCGTAGTATAAGCTTTACCTCTGCTTCTCAGCTGCAAACTATCTTTCAATTGGTCTGTCAACTTCGTGAAAGCACTATCGATAGAAATATATCCCACATTGTCTTTATTCACACTATTGGAAATATCGGCCCCTTCCCAGGTAAACCGGGCATCCTGATAAAAATTATACCGAAAATCCTTATTTCCCCAATGAATAAAACCCAAATCCGTCAAACTGGCGAACAATTTAATTTTATCGTTGAATTGATATTCACCTCCCAAATCGATAGCAAAACCGGGATTTTTAGTATTCAGAAAATCCGCAACCCCGATGTCGTCGGTATTGAAGTCGAAATCGTCCCAATCGATCGGCTTGTTGGGTTCGAACGGCAAACCTGTCTGTTCGTTACGAATATTCACCGGAGCGGTGATCCTGATATTCTGCCGGGAATGTATTTTCATCGTTCCATCTTTCTCAGTCAACACATCCAATTCAGAATCCGTCATATGAGCATTCGCAATACCTGCAAGATATTTCAAACGTCCTCCGACGGTAAGCTTACTGTTCACCTGTTTCGACAAACCTAAAGCCACTTCGATATAGGAATTCAGATTGACCCCCAGCTTCCCGAAATCCATAGAGGGATGGTCCGTATTACCATATTTCAGGAAAGTGAACAAATCCTTGTTATAACGAAATAAGAAATCATTTTTCTGAGTGATATCCAAAGTCCCGTACCAACTTTTAGCTTTCACACCGATGGAAAGAATAGAATTTTCATTATTAAAAGCGATGTAATTCCGTTTATGCAATGATTTATAAAACTTATTCACATCCATATAAACCGAATCGTCCCGTTTGAACAACAGGTCCTCGACGGTAAACGAAGAGTTCAGATAATTCACGGAAACGCCACTGAGCCCCGGCAGACCGATAAAGACTTTATACTCCGGCTGATAAGCAGGATTTAACCGAAATTGCTGCGGAAGATTTGATAAGAAATAAGATGTATTGTTCCCATCCTGAGCTTTAACAACACTACCTAATGAAAGGATTGCCCACGCAATCAACAAAATACGCTTCATACACTTCTAATAATTTCAATCACCAATTAATCACAGATTTGACGATGTAAATGTATGTTAAATAAACAAGATATAATCGATAAGGTAGAAGCTGAACATTTGGTGTTTCCTACTGAAACTTTGAGAGCATTAGAAAGTGAAATTGTTTATTTTTATCATAAGTATGGATTTATTAATGAAGCAGATTTTTATACTTACTTAACACCTAAAGGAGAATTACTTAATCTCTTAAATGAAGTATTAGAAATGGATTTAAAGACTGCTCTTACTGAAGAAGAATTGTTTGATTATTTTAAGGTGATAAGAGAATATAACTATAAAAAAACAATTAATATATTAGAAGAGAAAATAAAAAATGAACATGATCCAGTAATACAAGTAAAATATGCCGAAGAGATTAGAAAGTTAAGAATAGGGGAGAGTTAAAATGGTAGAAGAAATAAAAACAATGGAGCAAAGGAAAGAAAGGCTTATTAAGTTAGGTAAAAAGCAAGGATACATTACATATGAACAATTAGCTTCGGAGTTAAAAGGCCTTGAAGTGGATAGTGATAGTCTTGATGATTTGTATAATAGCTTAATTGCTGAAGGAATTGATATTGTATCAGAAGATGGCAATGAGGATCCTAATGGAGAAGAAATTACAGAGCATACTAAAACAGAAGAATTAACAATGTCTAAAGATGTTAAAATAAATGATCCTGTTAGAATGTATTTAAAGGAAATAGGTAGAATACCTCTTCTAACTGGTGATGAAGAGTTTGAATATGCACAACGCGCTGTCGACGGGGATGAAGAAGCAAAGAGAATATTAGCAGAATCTAACCTTCGTTTAGTTGTATCTATCGCTAAACGTTACGTAGGTAGAGGTATGTTATTTCTTGACTTAATTCAAGAAGGAAATATGGGGTTAATGAAAGCAGTTGAAAAGTTTGATCCAACTAAAGGTTATAAATTTTCTACATATGCAACTTGGTGGATAAGACAAGCAATAACTAGAGCGATAGCAGATCAAGCTAGAACTATTAGGGTACCAGTTCATATGGTAGAAACAATCAATAAACTAGCAAGAGTTCAAAGACAACTAACTCAAGAATTAAATAGAGAACCAACTGATGATGAAATAGCAGCTAAACTAGAAATGCCTGTAGAAAAAGTTAGAGAAGTTTATAAAATAAGCCAAGATCCTGTTGCTTTAGAAACGCCTATTGGAGAAGAAGATGATTCTCATTTAGGAGATTTTATTAAGGATGATGTAATGATAGGACCAGAAGAATATACTACAGAAGAAATGCTTAAGGAAGAGTTAGCAAGTGTCCTTTTAACATTAACTGATAGAGAAGAGAAAGTATTAAGACTTAGATTTGGTCTTGATGATGGACAGTGTAGAACCTTAGAAGAGGTAGGCCAAATATTTGGAGTAACAAGAGAGCGTATTAGACAAATAGAAGCAAAAGCATTAAGAAAATTAAGACATCCATCTAGATCTCGTAAATTAAAGGATTTCTTAACCGACTAAATGAAGATTAATAATAGATTAAAAACAATAGGGGATTTAGTTCCTCTTTCTTCATATCCTCTAGATATTGGATGCGATCATGCTCTTTTGTCAATTTATTTAGTTAAAGAAAAAAATATACCTAAAGTAGTCGCTAGTGATAATAAGAGTGGCCCCTTAAAAAAAGCTAAAGAAAATGTTATTTATTATAAAGTTAAAGATAAAGTTGAACTAATTAAAGCTGAAGGATTAGACTCTTATAAGAAGGGAATAGATACCATAACTATATCAGGTATGGGAGGACTTAACATTAATAGAATATTAGAAAATAATAAAAACTATTTAAAGGAAATTACTACATTAATTCTTTCTCCTAATAATTATTCTTTAGCAGTTAAAAGAAAATTAATAAAACTTGGTTATTATATAAATAATGAAGTTCTAGTTAAAGATAATAATATTATCTATCAAGTATTAGTATTTAAAAAAGGAAGAAAGCACTATTCTTATAAAAAAATATTTTTAGGACCAATATTAATGCAAAAAAAAGATAATCTTTCTAAAGAGTATTATCAAGATCTATTAAAGACTAAAAAAGCCTTGCTTAAAGCCTTACCTAAATCATTTAAAAGAAAAATTAGATTAACAAAAAAAGAAATTAGGCTAATAGAAAAAATAACATCCTCATTATGAGAGACTGTTATTTTTCATTCTTTCTATTAATTCCAATGACTGCTCCAACACCAGAGGTTAATAAAATAATAAAACTGTAAATAAGTGTTCTAATATCAAATAAATCATTAGTAATAAATTTAATAATAAA
>ENA-OURU01001156-OURU01001156.1-human-gut-metagenome-genome-assembly--contig:-NODE-1156-length-35242-cov-5.520221_pt1 | contig 35242 bp, 17 predicted proteins | sample MGYA00242137_ERZ509064 | MGnify/ENA primary metagenome ERZ509064 (study PRJEB26280, sample SAMEA2338777) | human gut metagenome | biome: human gut; feature: human-associated habitat; material: faeces...
AATATCTCTGATTTCCGCGTCCGCTTCGCCATAAAGAAGTCTTTTGCTTTACAAGTGTATCATTCCAACAACTACAAACTTTTATGGATGATCCTAAAACGAACCAAAGCACCCCAGATTCTTTCCGGCGATATTGTCGCAATGACTTTCATTGGCAAACTGGTTTCTGTATTCGTCACAATCTACACGATCTTCGTTGTTGCAATCGTGACAGGTGTTGTGGTCAATTATTACGGACAGATCGTAGAGATGCAACGTCGTGAAACAGCAATGATGTTCCTGGATAAATTAGAACGTCTCCCGGAACTTTCCAAAGAAGACCTGGAAGACATCTCAAAAAGAGTACAAAAATTCCGCTGAGTGTTCACTCAACGGAATTTTTGCTTTCCACTTTTTCTTATCTTTATGTCTTCTATTTCTCGGATACTTCTGAGTTTGTATCTCTCACCTGCGGAATTAATGAAGCTGCCAGTTTCCCTTTTCCACGATGTGTCAGATATAAAATTCCAATTACAGAAAATACAACAGCTCCGACAAAATTCACCATAAGATCTTTCATTGTATCTACGATTCCAATGTCTAAATATCCGCCCAGATTCCAAGTCTCACCGTTGATCACAACGGACTGAACATCTACATTGATCGGGATATTTGCTCCTGTCGGATTCAGCTTTACTGAATTGATTGCCGGAACAATCCAGTCTTTCTGCATATCCATTCCGAAGAACCAATCCATACTGAATTCAAAGAACTCCCACAAAACACCAACTGTCATTGAAAAACAAAATGCAAAAAATGCCACAAAATATGGGGACATCTTAATTGAGAATCGATCACTTCGGTTGAATAAATCAATCAGTGCAAACCCGATGGCTGCCATCAAAAATCCATTCGTTGTATGCAAAATGGTATCCCATACCGGAATCTTTACATAAAATGCATTGATTTCTCCAAGTATCTCTGCCGAAAAGATAAAGATCAGAATCACCGTTTCCAAACCAACCGGAATTGTCACTCCAAGTTTCTTATCAATAAACTGTGGCACCATAAATAAAATCAATGTTAGAATCCCAAGAAACATATTGTGATAGTTCCCAAGAAAGAATTGTCTGATAATTGAGACAATAACCAACATTGTCAGTATCATCTGGACTCTTGTTCTATTTCTTGCTTTTTTACTTAATTCGCTCATTTCTTCCCCTCCTTTTTCTCTCAACACATGCGGTCAAAAACACTTTTTATTGCATATTTAGGATATACCGCATCTTTTTTCAACAAAAGGTGTCAGGCCGAAGTTTAAAATAACAGTTTCCACATATGCCTGACACCTTTCTATCTATCGTTTATAGATTCACTTTTATTTTACTTCTGTTTTCTTCTTCTAATAACATAAATCATTCCACCGATCACTGCGATTGATCCTGCAATCATCAGAATCCAGATGTAGCTGATGCTGTCTCCTGTCTTTGCTGTTTTCACCTGTTTTCCTGACACTGAAGTTCCTGTTGGTTTCTTTCCGGCAGTACCTGTCGATGTTTCCTTCGAATCGGTTGGATTCTTTGTTTCTTCTTTCTTCACGATCTGATACTCTATCTGATAGTCTGTATCCTCTCCGTGAAGCACATAATTATCACTCTGTTCGCCGATCATTCCGACAATAGTGGCTGTATATGTTCCGGTCTTGATTTCATTTCCACCTTCTACAACCGCCTTGCAGTCATCTTCGAACAATACCCCTGTAAATTCTGCAGACACATTTGCTTCTTTCCCTGTATCAATCACAGTTCCGTCCGTATTCCATGCAACGCCCAGTGGTTTTGGCTGTACCTGCAGCGTTCCTGGTTTAAACAGTACTGTGTAATTCACATTATCTGCTGTCAACGGAGTTTTTTCTGTAATATCATAAAGACCGACCTTACAGTTTTCTTTTTCTGCATTTCCTGCTGTCAATGTGACATTTATTTTCAAATCCTCTAACTGATCATCCCCTGCCAGACTTCCATCACTGATTGACCAGGTATACTCTGTAATTGTCTGTCCATATTCTTTCTCCATACGGTCCGGTCTGATCGTAAGCTTTCTCGGCAATACAGTTACAGGAACTGATGACGTAACTGTTTTATAATTCGGATTAAATGGAGTGAAGATCATCTCCTGCTCACTCTGGTTCTCTGCTACCGTAAGCATTGCAGTATTATCTGCAAAACGAAATACACCATTACCTGACTGACCTGTACGAACTGCCTTTCTCAAGCTATCTCCATAAGTCACTTCTACTGTAGGGAAAGTCACTTCCGGATCTGCCGGAAGAATCTCATATTTCCATACACACACACGTCTCATGCCGGAAAAGATATAATTCGCATTTGTCAGTCCTATTGCAAGTGCTTTATAAGAGCCGACTTCTGTACGCTGTGCATTCAGCAGTCTCTTAATCTCACAGCTGTCATTTTCTAAAAGACTGTCTGCTTTCACGTTTGCTTCTATTCCACATGCATTTCCTGTATATGTATACTGTGCTGCCGCATTCCATTCTATCTCTGCTTCCTTTGGTGATACATTAAGGAATGCTGGACGAACTACAACATCATAATTACTATTTGATACATTATCTTTCAGAATAACATATTTTCCTGCATTTCCATAAGCACCAAGAATGTCATCTCCATCTTCATCTATTGTACTTCCTGACAAAATATCTTCCTGTACGATTGTTGTTGCTTTCAGTGTCAGTCCAAGACTATCAACTGTATCTCCCGGAAGAAGTTTCTCCTTTTCTGAATCACTGATCGTAAATGTAAGATCTTCACTTGTCAATATCTCTCCGTATGTCTTTGCTTTCTTTTCTGCATTGACAACAATTCTCCGTGCACTGCTGCTTTCATCAATCGCTTCACTTTGCAACTGTTCTATCTCCTGGATTTCCATTTCATCTGTTGCATTTGCTGAAACGACTTCCGACTTTTTCACTGTTTTTACCGGAACGCACATAGTAACACTTTTGTATTTTTTATTATCTGCCGGCTGAAAGATCAGTTCAAATTTTGTCTGATCTGTCACTTCCTGATCTGTCACAACATGATCTGCATCTTTGAATACCCATGCCCCTGCCGGTGCATCTTCAATCCCTTTTAATGTAGCTTCTGCCAGTGTCTGACCATATTCAACTTCTACTTCCGGTGTCGGAAGCTTTGGTTCAAATATCAGGTTGCTGTTTGTCTCATAGATCAACCGTGCCATTGGATCATCAATAAAGTTAAGCATTACTGTTCCAAGGAATCGGTTGTCAATACAATTGCCTTCGTCTTTAAATAATCTCGGATTAATTTCCCGTGTCAATCCTAACGGTGCTCCTCGTGAGCAAGAAGTATAATTAAATACCCAAGAATTGTACTCGATCGGATGGCTTGTATCCTGTCCTGTTGTTTGCTTCATTGTTTCTAATATATACGGCCACTTCTCACTTCCATATGTATTATATGCATCCTGAATATACACATGATTTTTTCCATCATCATATAATTTATACGCATATTTATAATCTTTATATTTTATGTCATCCCAATTCGCAAGGTTAAATCCCATCGCACGTTCAACCGAACTTTCGTAGTTCTTGGTTAGATTAAATCTTCGAAGAAATATGATTTTTCCCCTTGCTTCCTTCATTGATGGGATATCCCCTCCACTGTAGACCTTGTCCTTATTTTTTTCAATAAATTCAGCTACCGCATGCTCTAATCCAATTGTAGAACCGGCATCTGATTTTACTGTAAGAATGACTGTTTCTGACTTATGCTTCTCTAAAAAGCCGAGGGAGGTATTGAGGATTGACTGTAATGTAAGATCACTTCCGTTTTTTTCCTGACACTGCCATAATTCGCCTCCATGTACTATCTTTACGTCTGCCACAGAAGCATCATCTTTTGTCGCATTTGCACGGATATCAAAGCTGCGTGCTCCCATATTTAACTGTTCATCATAATAAAGATTCTGACATGATGTAATGGATACCTGTGGTATATCATCCTCTACAACTCCTGCTGTTCCTGTATCATGTGTTGCCGGAATATTTACAGATGATAAAAGTGCATCATCCGGAATATTTGCCATCCAGTTTTCTGCATAATAGTACTTCGTCTTCTCTGTGTTTCCTGCCAAAATAGACAGATCTATTTTCGTTCCTTGTTCTCCAAGCTTTAATCCATTAACAGTCTCCAGAATGTACAAACCACTTCTTGCATTCTGAATCAGGTATGTTCCATCCGATTGTTTGAAAAAACGCCAAAGCTGGCTTGTATTTTGATTATGATCAAATTCTTCTTCTACCCACAAATTAATAGTGGTATTCATTCTTCCCGATTCTGATTGCACATCAAGAGCAAGTCCTGTATCTTTTTCTCCTTCTGAAATGCTTTCGATTTGATAAGCATTATAATCCTTAACCCAGGTCAGCTTCCATTTACTTGTTGTTCCCATTGTATAAAAATGAGGAAGTGCACCAGGAACCAGACTATCCGCCATTCTGTTTAAAGCTGCCAGTTCTCCGGCTTTGTGAATCTCACAGACGGCTGTTTTATCATCTTTGTGCAGTACCTGACTTTCCTTTCCCGTAAACGGAACCACGGATTTTGTAATCAACCAGACTTTTCTATTTTTCTCATCTGTCTGAATGATCTTTGGATTGTTATTATTCAGTTTTCCTTCATATCCGATCCATTTTCCACTGTTTCTATTTTTAATATAGTACCTCGCATTTCCATTTGCATCATTACCAATATAATAAAATGCAAACTGACGGTGATTGTTTCCCTTTACTTTACTGTCTGAAGACTCCCATAAATGAAGTACTGCACCGTTGTTTTTACTTTTACCATCTACATCTGCAAAACGGTCCGTTCCATCAACTTTAATATGTTTAATTCCATACCATTCATTTTCTATATGATCTAACCGAAAACGACAATTATCTCCTCCTGAAGTATCCAAATGAACTACACTGTTTTTTTCTGCACTATCGTTTACATTCCAGCGATATCTCGTATTTTCCTCAAGTGTAATAAATAATTCATTTCCTGTCTCCATCGTCTGTACACTTTTTCCACCGGAATTCTCTGCATTTACACTGACTGGTATTCCTGTAAGTGTGATTGTCATACATATGAGCACTGCCATTATTCTTTTGATTTTTTTCATGTATTTCTCTCCTCCTCATCGTATTTAGGCAACTCCATTTCTTTTTATTATATTTTTGATATCTTTTTTTACAATATTTCTGACACGAATTGCCCGAAAATGGCACGAATTGTCATTCTGTGGTATACTAGTTTTAGATTTTAACTTAACTATCTGCTTGTTATCGGTCATGTGTAGTGTGTAAAGTAATATTTCCTTCAAGCAGATACAACTCTGGGAGGATTTTCATATGACAATCGCTATTGTTGATGATATTAAGGAAGAACGTGTTCTGCTACGAACACGGTTAGAAAAGATTTTTCATCAGAAAGATATGGGATTTCATTGCTGTGAGTATGAGAATGGGGAGGCATTTCTTGAAGCTTCGAAGGATCAGGACATCACAGTTTTATTTTTGGACATTTATATGGATGGTGCAAATGGGATTGAAATTGCAAAGGAATTCAGGAAATCGAATAAAGACTGTCTGCTGATCTTTACAACAACATCCTCGGATCATGCGTTGGAAGGTTTTCAGGTTCGTGCCATGCACTATCTTGTAAAGCCATATACCGAGGATGAACTTTCTTCTTTAACTGATGAGATTTTGTCCAGAATCCCCACTCCCGAGAAAACACTTCCATTGAAAGTAAATGGGAGTGAATTTCAAGTACCGTTTAAAACGATCGTCCATGCAGATCATTTTTCTCATATGATCCACATTCATACAACTGCAAAAAAAGAACTTGTCATCCGACAATCCTTCAGTTCTTTTACTGCTCCATTAAAAGAAGATTCCCGCTTTTTTGTCTGCAACAGGGGAACGATCATTAATATGGAACATGCAGTTGATTTTGATGGAACGATGTTTCTATTGGATGACGGAAGCAAGATTGCTGTCAGTCGAGAACTAAGCAAACTGGCACGACAACACTTTATGGATTATTTATTTCAAAGGGGGGATTTCTAATGCGTACAATAATTTTTCAGGCTTTGGAATTTACAGTTCTGATTCCGGGCATGTTGCTTGCATATCTCCCTGTGAACTCATCTTTAAAGCAAAAACCTAAGAAAATGATTGCCTGGATGCTTCCTCTTCTTGTCATAATTTCTTTTTTGAGTGGATTTGTATGCAACAGATTTCATTTATCAACAAGAATGATTCTTCTGCCGCTTCTGTTTCTTACGTTTATCCTGTATCAGGCAACACTGCGAATCTCACTATGGAAATCCGTCAGCATCTATCTTGCTGTCTGTGCAGTTTTTTCTTGCTTTAACAGTCTCGCAAGAGCAACGTCTGCTATGCTTAGCTTTAATTCTGAAGAACAGGCTTTTTCTGGATTCTCCGTATTTGCTGTCCTATATAACATTTTCTGTATCCTTTTTGTTATATTGATCTGGCATCCGGCTTCTCACGTTGTCAAGGACATGGTCGAGGATGAAAATCTTGCCCAGACATGGTATGTATTCTGGGTACTTCCGGTTCTTATCATCGGATTGAACCTTGTTCTCATTCCAAAATATAATACGATTCTGCACACACAGCGTTTCTTGCGCGGATACATGGTGATTGTTTACGCCCTTCTTCTTATTCTCGCACTGTTTTACACAATGTTTCTGATGATGGCTAACATTTTGAATAAAAACCAAAAACTGCAGCAGGAAAATCTGTTTCTTTCTGTACAGCAGGAACGATATGAGAATTTAAGATCTGCAATCGAAGAAGCAAGGCAGGCACGACATGATATCCGTCATCATTTCGTTCAATTATCTGTCATGGCCGAAGATGGTAATCTCGAGAAGATAAAGGACTATCTGCAGAACGCAATGGATAAAATTCCTGGCTTTGATTTTCATTTCTGTGAAAATCAGTCTGTTGATAATGTGATCGGATATTATTATGCGTTGGCTCAGAAAGAAGAGATTCCGTTTGATGCACGTGTCGATCTGCCTCAGGAACTTTCTGTAGATGAAATGGATCTGTGTCTTATCCTTTCAAACCTTCTTGAAAATGCATTGGAAGCCAGCCGCAAGACTACAATGTCACGGCAGCAGATTTTGCTTGAGATCCGCCAGCATTCAGCTTCTCTTCTTTTAATTCGGGTTGAGAATAATTTTGATGGAATCATCAAAGAAAAGAGCCATCTGCTCCATTCTACCAAACGGAAAGGTCTGGGGATTGGTACCCAGTCTGTCCGCAGAATGGCAGAAAAGAACGATGGTTCTTGTAATTTCACTTATGAAAATGGAGTCTTCACTGCAAAGATCATGCTTCGTGCTACTCTTTAGGTTGCTCCTCTTTAATATGTAAAGCGAAGGGCTTTTGATCAGTCTTTCGCTTCTTCGAGTTTCTTTTTCCCAGAAAGCATTTTATGTCCTGAATAAATAGCCATCCGGCTTCTTCCTATTATTTTTAAAATTGTATTGTTGAGTGAATACGCTGTGGAGCTAAAAAACTTCTTATCGAGATGGCCAGCGGAAAGCAGGGTGTTCCTGAGCAGGTGCATTAGCAGGGAGCGTTCCGAAGACACTTTGCAGCGTTTGTTAGAGAAAGTAAATCGAGTGCCATTGCACGAAGATTTCCACTTTCGAGTTACAAACGGTCAACGGGCTGAGGTAAAGCGGGCCTGCACCGCGAAGGAATATCCTGCTTTCCGCGTCCAATTCGCCACGAAGAAGCTTTCTGAATTTAAAAGCGTATCACCCCAACAACTACAAATTTGTGCAAATCAAATAAAAACTTCTTGCAAAGTTTCTGAATGAATGAGATAATTAATACAGACTATGTAAATGGATTGTTACTTTTAAGGCAAAACCATACAATATCCTATCTAAAAGAAAGGGGAAAGGGAAGAATGAAATTAAAGACAGTAAAGCGTATGAACGCGTGCGTTTTATCTGCTGCCATGGTTTTGAGTGGTGTTACAATCATTCCGCCGGCCACAGTAAGTGCTGCGGCAAATAATGAGATCAATTATGCATTAAGCGGAACGGCAACCGTCAGTGATCAGGAGACGAATTACTGGGGAGCAGATAAGGCGATCGACGGAATCGTCAACAGAGATGCTGCAAAGGCAGATCAGTCCAGATGGGCAACGAATCAGAGTCCAAGTCAGGCGGCAAGGACGCTGACGGTGAATCTCGGTACACAGAAGACGTTTGATCATTTTGTGATCGAATGGGAAAGAACGAATATTACGAACTTCAAGATTTCTGTATGTGATACAGAAGATGGAGAATACCGGGATGTTTACGTAAAAAATGACGGAGAAAATATTACATCAGTTACGAGTGATATCCAGTTGGATGAGGCTGTGACGGCTCAGTACGTAAAGCTGACAGTCAATGGTTATACAGTAAATCCGGGAAGCTGGCAGTCTGTATCCCTGTATGAGTTTGAGATTCTTGGAGAAGCAGAGAATTTAAGCACGGCTGCAACTGCGACAGCAGACGGAAGTGAGACAACCGGAACAGATGCCTCCAAGGCAGTTGACGGAGACGATACGACTCGTTGGGCAAGTCCGGCGGCAACAGGATCACACTGGCTGAAGCTGGATTATGGCAGCGAGAAGACCATCAGAACAGCAAAGATCCATTGGGAGAGAAAAAATGCGACTGCCTACCGGATCGAAAAGTCTTCCGACGGAGAGAACTGGGAGACAGTAAAAGCATTTACGACAAGTCCTTCAGATTATAGAGAGACGATCGTATTTGATGAAGCAGTAACGACAAGATATCTGAGATTATATATTGAATCCTTTGATCAGGCGGGAGCACCGGAGGGAAGTGCTTCTGTAAGTTGGCCGACCGTTTCAGTCTATGAGTTTGAAACTTATGAGGCAGAGCTTGCTACGACAGAGCCGGAGAGAACTCCGAAAGAAGTTGCAGACAGCCTGGAAGTTCCTTCCAGTATTGACGGAGCATCCGGGAAGCTGGCAATGCCGGAAGTTCCTGAAGGATATGAGATCAGTTTTGTCGGTGCAGATTATGAGCAGATCGTAGACAGGGATCTGACAGTTTATCAGCCGCTTGTTACAAAGACTGTGAAGATGAACTTCAATGTAAAGAAAGCCGGTGACGACAGTACGGCAGTAGATTCCAAAGAATATACTATGACTGTAACCGGAAAGTATACAGCAGAAGACGGAGATAATGCAAAGCCGAACGTAATGCCGGAGCTGGCAGAATGGAAAGGTGCAAAGGGCGGTTCCTTTGAGATCAGTGATTCCAGCCGTATCGTTGTAGCAACAAAGGATAAGGCAGAATTATCTGCAATGGCTGAAGAATTTAAGAACGATTATAAAGAGATCACGGGAAAATCCATCGAGATTGTTTATGCGGATCAGGCATCAGCAGGAGACTTCTTCTTTACACTTGAGGCAGCCGGAAATGGGCTGAAAGAAGAAGGATATTCCATGAATGTAACGGATAAAGTGGAAGTGAAGGCAGAGCAGAAAGCAGGAGCTTACTGGTCTACAAGAACAATCCTTCAGATCCTGAAGCAGAATGGTACGACAATCCCGAAGGGCGAATGCAGGGATTATCCAAAGTATGAAGTCAGAGGCTTTATGCTGGATGTAGGAAGAAGACCGTTTGAAAGCGAGACACTTCAGGAAGTTGCAAAGACAATGCTGTGGTATAAGATGAATGACCTGCAGCTTCATCTGAACGATAACTATATTTTCCTTGAAAATTATTCAACCTCAGAGGGTGCAATGTCAGCTTATGAGGGATTCCGTATGGAGTCTGATGTCAAAGAGGGTGGATTGAATCAGGCAGACCTGACCAGTGACGATATGTATTATACCAAGGCTGAGATGAAGTCCATGATCCAGAATTACCGGAAGTTAGGACTGGATATTATCCCGGAATTGGATACTCCTGCACATTCTCTGTCATTTACAAAGGTAAGACCGGATCTCAGATTCGGAACGACAGGACGCCAGAATGATCATTTCAACCTCAGCACGAAGTACGATGAGTCACTGGCATTTATTGAGAGCATCTGGGATGAGTATATTAAGGGTGATGATCCGGTATTTGACCAGGATACTACAGTGAATATCGGAACAGATGAGTATGATGGACAGTATACAGAGCAGTTCCGTAAGTTTACAGATGACCTTCTGGCTTATATCCAGGATAATGGAAATACTGTTCGTCTGTGGGGAAGTCTTACAGCAAGAAACGGAAGCACATCTGTAAGAAGTGAAGGTGTTCAGATGAACATCTGGAACGATGGATGGGCAAATCCGAAATCCATGTATCAGCAGGGTTATGATCTGATCGATATGAATGACGGAAGTGTATATATCGTACCGGCAGCAGGATATTACGCTGATTATCTGAGCCGCAAGTCCATGTATAATTATGATCCGGCTACACGTATGGGTGTTCCGTCAGGTTCTGAACAGACACTGGGAGGAGCTTATGCGATCTGGAACGATATGGTTGATCAGAGAGCGAACGGACTGACTGAGATGGAGATCTATGATCGCTTCGATGATGCTGCACCGTATTATGCGGCTGCATTGTGGGGCAAATCAGGAGAAGTTTCTTTTACAACAGCACAGCAGACGAGCGAGAATGTGGGTGAAGCTCCAGGAGTCAATGCATATGATAAAGTAGACAGTGAGACAGATGAGATTCTTTCCTATGATTTTGAGGATGGACTTTCAGATAAGAGTGCAAATGAATATGATGCAGAGAACGGAAAGAATGCGGAAGTGAAGGATGGAGAACTTGTTCTGAAGGGCGGAGAAAGCTATATCTCTACTCCATTGGATAAAGTTGGACCTGAGAAAGAACTGAGCTTTGATATCACACTGACTCAGCCGGCAGAACCGGGACAGATTCTCTTTGAAGCTGAGAAGGACGAAGATCATGAAGCCTACAGTACTCATAATATCCGCATTATGGAAGATGGAACACTTGGATTTACAAGAGAAGGATATGACTATTCCTTTGGATATAAACTTCCTGTTAATCAGAAGATGACATTAAAGATCCGTACAAAGAACGGAAGTACTGTCCTGATTGCAGATGGAAAAGAGTATAAAGCAACCGGAAGTTTTACATATGAAGGCGATGTGAAGAAGACCGGTATTACAAGCTCTACACTTTCTCTGCCACTGACAAGGATTGGTTCTGATACAAATGCGGTACATGCCATCATTGATAATGTAAATCTTTCTTCTACGATGTCAGATGGGGAATCTTCACCGATTGATCCATCCGGATTTACAGTGACATCAGATAATCAGAACAGTGACGGACCAATCAGTGCAGCATTTGACAATGATCGGTCAACGATCTGGCATACGCAGTACTCTCCGAGTAAGAAAGCACTGCCGGCAACGATCACGATTGATATGGGACAGTCCTATGATGTGAACGGATTCTATTATCTGCCGAGACCGACGGGAAATAACGGATATATCCTGAAATATTCTCTGTATTATGAGGATGCGGATGAAAACTGGACAGCTCTTGTAGAGAATGGAACGTGGGAAAGCACAGGTACAGAAAAAACGGTAAACTTTACACCGGTTCAGACATCCAAGATCAAGCTGGTTGTATCAGAAGGACAGAATGGTTTCGGTAGTGCAGCAGAATTCAGAGTGCTTACAGGAACGCAGGATCTTACAAAGACACAACTCCGTATGAGTACTTATGTAGAAGGAGAAGGTACAGCGACTGTTTCTAAAGAAAAGATCGAACAGGGAGAAGAAGTTACCTTTACTGCAACAGCAAAGAAAGGTGCTACATTTACCGGATGGTATGATGTCCTTGGAACAAAGGTAAGTGATGAAGCCGTTTATACAGTAACTCCGGAAGAGAACCTGACCCTGATCGCAAAATTTGAAAAAGGAAGCGAGCCGGATCAGCCAGAAGATAAGACCTATACGGTTACGATCGACGGAAAAGAACAGACCGTCAAAGAAGGAGAAAAGGCTGCGAAGCCAGCCGATCCGGAAAAAGAGGGTTATAAGTTCCTTGGCTGGTATGAAGAAGGAAGTGATACGGCGTTCGATTTCGATACAGCCATCACGAAGAATATTACACTGACTGCAAGATTCGAGAAAATAGAAGAGCCGGATCAGCCGGACAAACCTTCAGCACCGGAGAATGTAGTGACAGGTGAAATTACGAAAAATTCCGTTGAAGTGAAATGGGATGGACCGGCAAGCACAGCAGGACTGGCAGGTTACAAGATCTATGTAAATGGAAAAGAATACGTGACGTATATCCCGGCAGATGCTACAGGATATACGATAGAAGGTCTTGAAGCCGGTAAGACTTATCAGATCGAAGTTGTTGCCGTAGGCGATGATGAGAATGCAACAGAGTATGCAGCCGCAGAACTGAGTGTAACAACAAAGAGTGAAAATAATGGTAACGGCGGCGATAACGGAAATACCGGAGACAACGGTAATAATGGCAATAACGGAAATGCCGGAGACAACGGTAATAATGGCAATAACGGAAATGCCGGTGTAAATAATCCGACTAAGGATCAGAATCATAATGCCGGAACAACAAATAAGAAGCAAAATGCAGCAGCCAAGACAGGCGACAGCACAAATATGGCAGTATTTGTATTCATGCTTGGTGGTTCGCTGGCAGCCGGAACGGTTGTCTTCAGAAGGAAAAGAAGATAAGCGGTTTTCCATATGAAAGTTTAAGAGAGAAGAGTCTGTTGGATGAAAATCCAGCGGACTTTTCTTTTTTAATAAAATTCTAAGATTTTGACACTCTGGTTTTAAAAAATGACCGATATCATGTATACTAAAAGGGAGGTGATTGAAATGTATAATATATTAGTTTGTGATGATGATAAAGAAATTGTAGAGGCAATAGATATTTATCTGTCCCAGGAGGGATATCATATCCTGAAGGCATATGATGGAGTTGAGGCATTGAATATTCTGGAGAAAGAGAAAGTAAATCTTCTGATCCTTGATGTGATGATGCCAAAGCTGGATGGAATCAGGGCAACTCTGAAGATCAGGGAGACGAACAGTGTACCGATCATTATTCTTTCTGCAAAGTCAGAAGATTCAGATAAGATACTCGGACTGAATATCGGGGCGGATGATTATGTCACAAAGCCGTTCAATCCGTTAGAACTGGTAGCAAGGGTCAAGTCTCAACTGCGTCGCTATAATGAGCTTGGTGGAACATCCCAGGAACAAAAGGAAAAAGTGTATGAAGTTGGCGGACTCAGGATCAATGATGATCTGAAAGAAGTGACGGTGGACGGAGAGTTAGTGAAGCTTACGCCGATTGAATATAATATTCTCTTGTTATTACTGAAAAATCAGGGACGGGTTTTTTCTATTAATCAGATTTATGAGTCGATTTGGAATGAAGAGGCGATTGGTGCGGATAATACAGTTGCGGTCCATATCCGCCATATTCGTGAAAAAATCGAGATCAATCCGAAAGATCCAAGATATCTGAAAGTAGTATGGGGCGTAGGCTATAAAATTGATAAAGGCTGAAAGGACGAAATATGAATAAGTGGTACAGAAAGACAGGTGTAAAGGCGATCGTTCTTATTGTGGCGATTCTCAGCGGTGCAATGCTGATAACGAATCTGTTGTCTCTTATGAATCTTGCAGGAAGCACAGATCTGCCGTCCTTATGGACGATGAGCCAACAGCCATTTGAGGAATCGCAGGAATTTAATTACATGGTTGAAAATTACATGGATGATGTCCTTACGCAGATCCGGCTGGAAAATCTTTTTGAGACAGATGGGATGATGAACCGGAACAAAGAGATCGACGTAATGGAGTACAGCAAGAATGATACTGCCAACGGAGAAAATGTTTCGGGTATTGCGTATTCACTGGAGGAACTGATCAACTGGGGAGAAGATTTTGACAGTGCAGAGAGCGATAATTATGCGAAGAACAGTGTGATCGTATGTCAGAAGCCTGAAGGGACATATGAGTATTACTATACGAGTGATTTCATGACACGGGTAGAGTCGGGAGTATTTGATATTATCATGCAGGATGGGAGTGATGTTGACGGATTTCTGCAGGAACTTCAGAACGGTAAGTATACATCTTCAGGCTTTTATAATTTTGATATTGTGGACATGGAAGGAAATATCCTGTACACAGACTGCTGGAATTTTGGAAGTGCATTAATCGAAAAATATGCACCGCAGGGAGCAGAAAACCTTTTGCAGGTAGTGAATAACAGTCCGCGTCTGAATGGCAAACTGTCCGTCATTTATGATGATCTTGCGTATACTTTGGGGAATATTTACTCAGATTATCAGAATTATCAGATGGGATTTGAACATTTAGAGGAAGGCAATACAAACTTTACTTACATTTATGCGAATAATGACACGAAAAAGGTAGTGACGAATAAGACTTCTTACGAGAACTATGCAGAGCTGGAGAAAAATGTCCAGAATCTGATCTCGGAGAAAGATGTTAAATATATGGTCATTTATCCAAAGCTAAAAGATTTTAACAGTAATATGAATGTATCGAAATCGGATAAATGGGAAAAACTCCGCAGTTACAGCAGTGAAAAGAAATGGAACAGCGTATTTGCGGTTGCGGTGGATACAACTTATACGATCCAGGATCAGTTTTATCAGAATAAGGTAGCTTATGATAATAATATCCCGTATTTTAAAGGAACAACATGGCTGTTGGTTCTGAGCATTATCCTGTTCCTTGGGGCAACAATCTGGCTGACACTGGAGGCAGGAAGAACTGCGGAAGATGAAGAACTGCACCTGAACGGTTTTGATCATTGGAAGACAGAGATTGCAGCGGTGCTGATCGTACTGATATGGATCGTTGGTTCTTATATCGGGATTCATTTTTGGAATGGAAATATCTATACGATGATCAATGATATTCCGACTTATCTGAAGGATGGAGGTACTTATTTTGAGTATTATTATGCTCGTGGAATGGATGTTTCTTCAGCATATATGTCAGCAAGTTTATATCTTCCGTCATTGAGTATTGCAGAGCTGGCAGAAATTTATTTTTATGGAGTATTTACACTGGGCTGCTTCTTTATGGGATACGTGAGTCTGATCAAGCGGATCAAGGGACGAAACCTGTGGAAGAACAGTCTGTTGAGAGTGATTGTGCGGTTCATCTATAAAATATATGATAACCGGAAGAAGACGACAAAGACAGTGCTTCTGTTATGTGGATTTTTCCTTGTACAGGGAATTGCAGTGCTGTTCAGGAATGGGGTTACAATGCTTCTGGTGTTACTGGCAGACGTGGGTGTATTTTATGTTGTCCTGAACGGTTTATTACTCAAGGAGAAACTGAAAAAAGGTATTGAAGAAATTGCATTGGGAAATATGGAATATCAGATCCCGCTGCAAGGCTTAAGAGGTGAGAACTTAAAGCTGGCAGAGATGATCAATGGAATTGCCAACGGATTCCATATGGCCGTAGAAGAGGCAATGAAAAATGAGCGTCTTAAGACGGATCTGATCACGAATGTATCACATGATATCAAGACACCGTTGACTTCGATCATTAATTATGTAGCGATCCTGAAGCAGTCGGATATTGCAGATCCAAAGATCCAGGGCTATCTGGATATACTGGAGGCGAAAGCACAGAGGCTGAAGACACTGACGGAAGACGTTGTTGAGGCATCCAAGGTAAGCAGTGGGAATATTTCTCTGGAGTATATGGATGTAGATCTTGTGGAGATGATCCAGCAGACGGAAGGTGAGATGGCTGAGAAGTTTGAGGCAAGGAATCTGAAAATGATCGTCAATCTGCCGGCAGAACCTGCGGTTGTTCATGTAGACGGGCGAAGAATGTGGAGAGTTCTGGAGAATATTTTCGGAAATGCAGCCAAGTATGCCATGCCGGGAACAAGGGTATACGCGGATCTGAAGCTGGAAGAAGATACGGTGGATCTGTCTTTGAAAAATGTTTCTGAACATCAGTTGAACATTTCGGCAGATGAACTGACCGAACGGTTTATCCGTGGAGATCTTTCAAGAAGTTCTGAAGGAAGCGGACTTGGACTGTCGATCGCACAGAGCCTGACAACGATGCAGGGCGGAACTTTCAACCTGTATCTGGATGGAGATTTGTTCCGGGTAAATATCCGGTTCCCGAGAGTGAAAAAGCAGTAGAAAGAAGAGAAAGCAAAAAGATTGAATTGACATTTTTGAGGCGGTGTGCTACGCTTTCTAAGGATTGCGAAAAGCAGAATAGCGTAGAAAAGCAAGGATGGAGAGAGTAGCCTGATTACCGTTTTACAGAGAGATCCCCGGGAGAACTTAAGAAAGTTCTGTTGGCTGAGAGGGGATGAACAGGAGGCAGGGGAAGATGGCTCCTGAGCAGTGCAGATGAGCTTTCAGGTAAGTCTGCAAAGGGTTCGCCCTTTACAGCGTAGGAGTGGCAGCAGAGGGATGCAGGTCACTCACGGAGGTTTTCACTGTGAAGTGGGAACGAAGAGAAGTGGTAACGCGGTGAAACAGAACCGTCTTCTTGAGGATGAAAGTCTTCAGGGAGACGGTATTTTTTTTAAAAGGAGGCAGACAATTATGTCAGAAAAACCAAAATATTATATTACAACAGCGATTGCCTATACATCCGGCAAGCCGCATATTGGTAATACTTATGAGATCGTACTGGCAGATGCGATCGCACGTTATAAGAGAAGTCAGGGATATGACGTATTTTTCCAGACGGGAACAGATGAGCATGGTCAGAAGATCGAGCTGAAGGCAGAAGAAGCAGGAATTACACCAAAGGAATTTGTTGATAAGGTATCAGGAGAGATCAAGAGAATCTGGGATCTGATGGATACTTCTTATGACAAGTTTATCCGTACAACAGATGAGGATCATGAAAAGCAGGTAAAGAAGATCTTTAAGAAACTTTATGATAAAGGAGATATTTATAAAGGACACTATGAGGGAATGTATTGTACTCCATGTGAGTCATTCTTTACAGAGTCCCAGCTCGTAGACGGAAAATGTCCGGATTGTGGACGTCCGGTGCAGCCGGCAAAGGAAGAGGCGTATTTCTTTAAAATGAGCAAATATGCGGATCGTCTGATCGAGCATATCAATACGCATCCGGAGTTTATCCAGCCGGTATCCCGTAAGAATGAGATGATGAATAACTTCCTTCTCCCGGGACTGCAGGATCTGTGTGTATCAAGAACATCATTTAAGTGGGGAATCCCGGTTGATTTTGATCCAAAGCATGTTGTGTATGTATGGCTGGATGCTCTGACAAACTATATTACAGGAATCGGATATGATGCAGAGGGAAATAGTACTGAGCAGTTTAACAAACTCTGGCCTGCAGACCTTCATCTGATCGGAAAAGATATCATCCGTTTCCATACGATCTACTGGCCAATCTTCCTGATGGCACTGGATCTTCCACTTCCAAAGCAGGTATTTGGACATCCGTGGCTGCTTCAGGGAGACGGAAAGATGAGCAAGTCTAAAGGAAATGTGCTTTATGCGGATGAGCTGGTTGATTTCTTTGGAGTGGATGCGGTTCGTTACTTTGTACTCCATGAGATGCCGTTTGAGAACGATGGAGTGATTTCCTGGGAGCTGATGGTAGAGCGTCTGAACTCAGATCTTGCCAATACGCTTGGAAACCTTGTAAACCGTACAATTTCCATGACAAATAAGTATTTTGGCGGAACAGTGACAGATACAGGCGTGGCAGAAGAAGTGGATGCTGACCTGAAGGCAGTCGTAGAGAATACTGCAAAGGCAGTAGCTGAAAAGATGAAAGATCTGCGTGTGGCAGATGCGATCACAGAAATCTTCAATCTGTTTAAACGCTGCAACAAATATATTGATGAGACTACACCATGGGTACTTGGAAAAGATGAGTCAAAGAAAGATCGTCTGTCTACTGTATTATGGAATCTGATCCAGGGTATTTCAGAGGGTGCAAGACTTCTTGAGCCATATATGCCATCTACAAGCAAAAAGATCCTTGAGCAGCTTGGAAATGGTCATGTGACAGAAAAACCGGAAATTCTGTTCCAGAGAATGGATCTGGAAGAAATTCTGAAAAAAGTAGAGGAACTTCATCCGAAAAAAGAAGAAAAGAAAGAAGAAGCAGTCATTGATCTTGAGCCAAAAGAAGAGATCACATTCGAGCAGTTTGGTGCAATGCAGTTCCAGGTAGGAGAGATCATCGCCTGCGAAGCAGTCAAAAAGTCGAAAAAACTTTTATGCTCCCAGGTAAAGATCGGAAGTCAGGTAAAGCAGATCGTATCAGGAATTAAGGCATATTATACGCCGGAAGAGATGGTAGGAAAGAAGGTTATGGTTCTCGTCAACCTGAAACCTGCGAAGCTTGCCGGAGTTCTTTCAGAGGGAATGTTGCTCTGTGCTGAAGATGCAGATGGAAATCTTGCACTGATGACACCGGAGAAAGAGATGCCTGCAGGTGCGGAAATTTGTTAATTTCAGGAATTAAATATGAAGAGTAAAAAAATTATTGCTGTGGTCGGCGGAAGTTTTCTGCTGGCTGCAGCCTTTCTATTAATATTGTGTATTAAATTTGTGAATATGAAAGAATCTTCCCCAACCGGAAAATATGCTGGGAAGACGGAAAAAGTGGAGCAGACTACAACCGATAAAAAGGAACAGAGGAAGCCTGACTGGGTAGAAGAAAAAATTTCCGGGATGACATTGGAAGAAAAAGTGGCTCAGTTATTTATCATTACGCCGGAAGCATTGACCGGAATGGGAAAGGTAACGGCAGCAGGAGACACGACAAAAAGATGCCTGGAACAGTATCCGGTTGGTGGCGTGATTTATTTTGCAGGGAATATCGAGGACAGACAACAATTATCAGATATGCTTCACACTACGCAGTCGTACAGTATAGAGCAGAGTGGAATCCCGATTTTTCTGAGTGTAGATGAAGAAGGTGGAACTGTAGCAAGAGTTGCAGGCAGCGGAATCTCGAATGTTTCTGTTGTTGAAGATATGTGCGAAGTTACAGATGAGGAAAGAGCTTACGAAATAGGACAGACGATTGGTAATTACCTGGCAGAATTAGGTTTCAATCTGGATTATGCACCGGTAGGGGATGTTCTTACTAACCCGGAAAATACAGTTGTTAAAAAAAGATCATTCAGAAATGACAGTGCAAAAGTTGCTGCGTTGTCGCAAAAAGTACTGGATGGGCTGCAGGAGGAAAATGTGTATGGAGTAATCAAGCATTTCCCGGGGCATGGGGCAACAGCCGGAGATACACATGAGGGATATGCTTATACAGACAAGTCGTTGGAAGAACTGGAGCAGCAGGAACTGGTTCCTTTTCAGAATGCCATTGAAAATCATATTGCCATTATTATGGCAGGGCATATTTCAGTACCGAATGTGACAGGAGACAATACGCCTTCTTCCCTGTCTAAAATTATGATTACGGATGTATTAAGAGAAAAAATGGGATTTGATGGAATTGTAATTACGGATGCATTGAATATGGGGGCAATTTCACAGCATTATTCTTCGGCAGAGGTCTCGGTTAAAGTTTTAGAGGCTGGTGGGGATATGCTTTTGATGCCGGAAAATTTTCAGGAGGCATATCAGGGAATTTTAGAGGCTGTTCAGAATGGAACTTTAACAGAAGAAAGAATTGATGAATCGGTCAGAAGAATTTTGAAAGTAAAAGAAAAGCTGACAGCAGAGGATTAAGGCGTAGATATGCAAGAACAAATTAACTGAAAATTCAAACAATTATATATAAAAAAAAAATAAATAAAAAATACGAAAAAAACGGATAAATATATTGACAAATAGAAGCCCGGGTGTTAAGATAAAACCATCAAAAAAAGATATTTAACTAAGAAGGTACAAGAAGCGGATGCCTGATTAGATTAAAAATAACGGATAACAGGAGGTTGGACCAATGGACAGTATAGTTTCAGAATTTCATCAATATGTCAGTGGTACGGCAATTGCAGGTTCCTGTGAAGAAAGAGACCTGAGCAAAAGTTAATTCGCAGATCTGGTAAAGAATAAGAATGAAAATAAATGGAACGGAGAGAATACAAGACCAGATTTATTATAAAAAGATAAAGCAGTTGCAGATATATTGAATAAAGTTACCACATACAGAACTGAACGATGTGTAAAGGAACATGGAACAGTAGCTGTAAAAGAAAAAGGGTCTTACAGGAATCGTATCAGGATTTACCTTCGATCCAAAATATAAAATAAAAATAATGAGAAAATTAAATATTATAAAAAATGCATCTTCAAGGGTAGTTGGAGGTGCATTTTTTTGACATTGGGAAGATGGTATGGTACACTAATGAAAGAGTATCGCCTTATGTTAAATTGACATGAAGAGATCTTGAGTTACCGAATAAACATTAATATAATGAGGTGAATGCGGTGGACAAATATGAATATAAGCAACTGTCAGAGCGAATGATAGAGCTTATGCAAAATGAAGAATACGGGGAAGCAAAGGAGATTGCTGACTCCATTGACTGGAGAAGGGTTCGCAATGCCATGATGCTTGCGAATGTAAGTGATATTTATGAAAAGACCGGTGAATATCAGAAAAGCTATGATATTTTGCAGATTGCTTATCATCGGGCAGAAGGAAGCCGGAAGGTATTGTATCGTCTGAGTTCTCTTGCACTGAAGACGGGGAATGTAGATGAAGCAATAGATTTTTATGATGAGTTTGTGCAGTTAGCACCAAAAGATCCGAACAGACATATTCTGAGATACCAGATCTTACGGGCACAGCGGGCTCCGTTAGAGCAGCAGATTGAAGCACTGGAAGAGTTTAAGAAGGCAGAATATATTGAAGAATGGGCATTTGAACTTGCAAAGCTTTATCAGGAAGCAGGTATGACGGCAGAATGTCTGGAAGAATGTGATGATCTGATCCTGTGGTTCAGTGAAGGCAAATATGTATATAAAGCAATGGAATTGAAGATGCAGTATAAGCCACTGACACCTTCGCAGCAGGAAAAGTATAATCGCAGATTTGAAAAAAATGGCGGTGAGACGGAAGAGATTCCGGATCTTGAGACGTATGTTGCAGAAAATGAAGAGCCGGAAGATCATTTGGATGAAGCAGCAACGGAGCATTCGGAGGCTGTTTCAGAAGAGCCGGTTGAGGATATTCCTGAGAGTATTGGACAGCAGGATACAGGAAAAGAAGAAAGTTCAGAGAAACCAGTCCGTAAGCCGGAAAAGAAAAAGATCGGTGATACAATGCGGCTGGATGAGGCATTGGAGCAGTTACTGCATCGCAAGCCGGAAGTATCTGCGGCAGAGGATGAAGAGCCGGATATTTCTGATCTTGAGAGTGCGATCGGTGATATTGAGTCGGTCGTGGATCTTGATATGGTAAATCAGATTTCACAGGAAAAGCATACAGGTGATGTGCCAATCGGAATGAAGGAACTTATTCCTGGAGAAGTATCAGAAGAAGCGGCAGATAAGACAGAGCGGATCCCTGTAGAAATCACAACAGATATTACGGAAGATGACGCAGAAGAGCTGGATCTTGAAGATCTGGTGGCAGAAGAGCTGCCGGAAGAAGTTGAAGAGGCAGAGCCGGTTGAAGAAGAGGCGGAAGAAGTCGAAGAAGCAGAGCCGGTTGAAGAAGAGGCGGAAGAAGTCAAAGAGGCAGAGCCGGTTGAAGAAGAGGCGGAAGAAGTCGAAGAGGCAGAACCGGTTGAAGAAGAGGCGGAAGAAGTCGAAGAGGCAGAGCCGATTGAAGAAACACAGACAGGGACAATAGAAGAAGAACTGCAAAAAATTGCTGATGCAGAACCGGCTGAACCGGAAGAAGAGATCTTCGATATGGAAGAAGCGGAAGACTTCCTGGAGGATTCACCTGCTGAGGATTGGGAAGATGATACAGAATCCTTTGAAGAAGCGGATGCAGAGGAGCTGAGTTTTGAAGAGATTTTATCTGACTGGGATTCGGAAGAAGCAGAGGCGTTGCTTGAGGATGCCGAGGAAGAAGTATATGATGAGTCGGTAGAAGAGACGTACGAGGAAGAACCGGACGAAGAGCCGAATGAAGAACCGGACGAAGACGAAGCAGAAGATATATTAGAAGGTGCCGAGGAAGAGCCGATTGAAGAATCAGCAGAAGATGTCGTTGAGGCGGATGCTGAGGAAATATACGAAGAAGAGCCGGAAGACGAGGTTACGGAAGATACTCCAATCCTGTCTCCTGATATTCAGCGGATGATTGATGAAATTGAAGGCGTAGTTCCGGCAGAGGAGTCTTTGCCAGAAGAAAAAGAGATAGAAAAAGCACCGGAAGAACCGCATGAAAATATGGGAGAAGTGACAGAATCTCTCCGTTTAGATGATCTGCCGGAGGAAGACGAAGATTTATTTGAAGATGAAGACTTCTTAGAGTCAGAGGATGAAGAGGATGAGTACGAGTCCTATGAAGACGACGATTCAGAAGAAGATGAGTATGAATCTTACGAAGATGGCGATTCAGAAGAAGATGAGTATGAATCTTACGAAGACGACGATTCAGAAGAAGATGAGTATGAATCTTACGAAGACGACGATTCAGAAGATGAATATGCATCCTATGATGAAGATGAGTATGAAGATGAAATCTATGATGACGAATATGAAGATGACGATGAAGCTTATTATGAAGAATCGGATGATGATGAGTTAGCAGATGATGAGTTAGCAGATGATGAGGAATTCTACTATGAAGACGAAGAAGAACCGGACGAGGAAGATGCACCTGATTTTGAAGATGAATTCAAGGTAGATCCGAAGCACAGTGAAGAGCCGGATGATCGGGAGATTCCGGACGAAGATGATGGAATTGATATCATGTCGGCTACGACACCGTTGAGCAGAAAGGAAACTGCAAAGCTGATCGCTACAGGTAAGACTTCTCCGTTGCCACTGGATGAAATTTCAGATGCATTATCCATGGATACAGGATTTGTAGTACATGGAAGATATGATCTGGAAACTCAGAGCGGAATCGGTACAAGAGCCGGCCTGACAGAAGAACAGAAGAAATTATTCTCTTATTTTGTTCCTGTGCGTGGCATGAGCGAACAGTTAGTAAATGTTCTGGAGCAGGATAAGAACTGTACAAACCGGAAGGGAACGTCGAAGACAGGAAATCTCCTGATTATTGGAGATAAAGGAAATGGCAAGACTGTTCTTGCAGTAGATGTAGTTAAAGCAATTCAGAAGCAGAGAGAGATCCGTCAGGGTAAGGTAGCAATCGTGACAGGAGAGTCCCTGAATAAGAAAAAGATCGGAGATATTTTCGATAAATTATACGGTGGTGCTTTGATCATTGAAAAAGCAGGAAAGATGAATGAAAAGACAGTCGCCAAGCTGAACAGGGCAATGGAGCGTGATACAGGAGAACTTCTGATCGTGCTTGAGGAACAGAGAAAGCCGTTAGATCGTCTGCTTTCCTCCAACCGTGAGTTCAGGAGAAAGTTTACTTCCCGTCTGGAAGTGCCGATCTTCATTAATGATGAGCTTGTAACATTTGGTCAGACTTATGCCCAGGAGAATGGTTACAAGATTGATGAAATGGGTATTCTTGCTCTTTACAGTTGCATTGATTCTCTTCAGAGAGAAGATCATTCAGTAACTGTTGCGGAAGTAAAAGAAGTAATGGATAAGGCAATCGCACATTCACAGAAAGCTTCAGCCAAGAAGCTGGTGAAGAGAGTATTCGGAAGAAATACAGATTCGTCGGACAGAATTATTCTTTCCGAACGAGATTTCAACATTTAACGACAAAATTTAGTCAGAATTAATAGACAGTCTTGGGAAAGGCTGTCTATTTTTGTGCAAAAATATGTTTTCTCTTTCTTTTTTCAGGTACATCAAGTATAATGATGCTATGATGTTGGGAGCAAAATCCCAAGCAATGAAAGAATTCGAGCAGTGAGGTGGATTTATGGTTACAAAGAAGAAGGCAGTGAAAAAACTGCAGCCTTATGAGATAGGAGAACTGGATCACTACCTTTTCGGGCAGGGGAATCATTATGAGATTTATAAGAAGCTTGGTGCACATGAAGTGACAGCAGGCAAAAAGGGTGTTTATTTCGCAGTATGGGCTCCACATGCAAAGAGTGTTTCAGTGATCGGAGAGTTTAATGGATGGGATGCTGCAGCGGACAGGATGGAGCGGCAGGAGCCATTAGGAATCTATACAGTTTTTGTACCGGAAGCGAAAGACGGACAGATGTACAAATACTGTATTGAGACAGAGAGCGGAGAGCTGATCTATAAGGCAGATCCATTTGCCAATTATGCAGAGCTTCGGCCGGGAACTGCTTCCAGGATTACGGACGTTTCTCATTTAAAATGGACGGATGACCGTTGGATGGAAAGCAGAAAAAAATGGGATAATAAAGAAAGTCCGTTATCCATCTATGAAGTGCATATGGGTTCCTGGATGAGGCATCCGGGAAGGGAAGATGAGGGATTTTATACTTATCGTGAATTTGCAGAAGCGATTACAAAATATGTGAAAAAGATGGGGTATACGCATGTAGAACTGATGGGAATCGCGGAGCATCCATTTGATGGCTCATGGGGATATCAGGTAACCGGTTATTATGCACCGACTTCCAGATATGGAACACCGGAAGATTTTGCTTATATGATCAATTATCTGCACCGGAATGGGATTGGTGTGATTCTTGACTGGGTTCCGGCACATTTCCCGAAGGATGCTCACGGACTGGCTGATTTTGACGGAACACCGACTTTTGAGTATGCAGATCCGAGAAAGGGAGAGCATCCTGACTGGGGAACGAAGATCTTTGATTATGAAAAGCCGCAGGTACGGAATTTCCTGATTGCAAATGCATTGTTCTGGATCGAGCATTTCCATGTGGACGGACTGCGTGTCGATGCAGTGGCATCCATGCTTTATCTTGATTATGGAAAGCAGGACGGACAGTGGGTCCCAAACAAGTATGGTGGCAATCAGAATCTTGAGGCGATTGAGTTTTTCAAGCATCTTAATTCTGTTGTACTTGGAAGAAATCCGGGGACGATGATGATCGCAGAAGAATCCACTGCATGGCCAAAGGTTACAGGAAACCCGGAGGATGACGGACTGGGATTCAGCCTGAAGTGGAATATGGGATGGATGCATGATTTTACAGAGTATATGAAGCTGGATCCGTATTTCAGGAAAAATGCACATCATATGATGACATTTTCCATGGAGTATGCATATTCGGAGAACTATATCCTTGTTCTTTCGCATGATGAAGTCGTTCATTTGAAATGCTCCATGCTGAATAAGATGCCGGGAGAAGGCTTTGACAAATATGCCAATCTCAAGGCAGCATATGCATTTATGACAGGACATCCGGGAAAGAAGCTTCTTTTTATGGGACAGGAGTTTGCACAACTGCGTGAGTGGAGCGAGGAGAGAGAACTGGACTGGTTCCTTCTTTCAGAAGAACCACATCAGCAGATCCAGAACTGGTACAGAGATCTTCTGCATTTATATAAGAAGAATCCTGCACTGTATGAGCTGGATAATGATCCGGCCGGATTTGAATGGATCAATAAAGATGATATTTTCAGAAGTATCTTCAGTTTTGTCAGACATTCAAAGGGAAAGAAAAAGAATCTTTTGTTTGTGTGCAACTTTACTCCGGTAGCAAGAGAAGATTACCGGGTTGGAGTGCCGACGAAGAGGCAGTGTAAGCTGGTACTGAACAGCGACGAGAAAGAGTATGGAGGTTCTGGAGAAAAGAGAACCGAGATCTATAAGCCGGTGAAGAAAGAGTGCGACGGTCAGAAATATTCTTTTGCATATCCGCTCCCTGCTTATGGCGTTGCTGTATTTGAATATTAAAAGAATAGTTTCAAGATGGAGAAAACCACCGGATTTTAAAGAGAAGTATCTGAAAATCCGGTGATTTTTAGTTCCATATTAGACAAAAATAAGGAAGAATAGTAACAGTAATGACAAGGAAAAAAAATCTTGTAATGTTATAATAGATTTGTATACTTGCGTGATTTTATTTGATAGTTAAATAAAATTAAATTTTGCAAGGGAGGAAAAAGCATGAAAGGAAGAAGAGTCCAAAAGGTACTTGCAGCAGTGCTGGCGGTGGCAATGGTTCTGCCGATGACTGCAATACCGGCAAAGGCTGAGGAAGCGGAAGAAGTTACATATAAGCTTTATCCGAATCCTCAGGAAATGACGTATCAGGATGGAAGCTACATCCTGAAAAAGAATGTCAATGTCATTTATGATGAGGATATTGACGATGCAACAAAAGCACGACTTGAAGAGACTGCAGAACTGAAAGGTCTGAATGTGACAGAATCAGATGCAGAAAAGAGTGGTGCAACGAACATTTATGTAGGAGTTTACGGATCGGACGGAACAGTAGATGATCAGATCGTAGATGAATATGCTGTAGATACTTCATTATTTGATCATACCGATTCCTATTTCCTGAAAAGTGACAACAATACGATTGCTGTATTGGGAAAAGATACAGATGCAAGTTTTTATGGACTGACGACACTGTATCATGTACTTGCACAGACAGAGAGCCTGTCGATCAGAAATTTTACGATTGAAGATTATGCAGATGTTGTAAGCCGTGGATTTATTGAAGGATATTATGGAAATCCATGGTCTACAGAGGATCGTGTGAATCTGATGACATGGGGGGGATACTATAAGTTAAATGCTTATTTCTATGCACCAAAGGATGATCCGAAACACAGAACGAAATGGAATGAACTCTATACAGATGAAGAGTTAGAGAGTAAGATCAGACCACTTGCAGAAGCTGGAAATGCTTCCAAGTGCAGATTTGTGTATGCCCTGCATCCATTTCCGAGTGGAAATAACTTCCGCTTTGATACAGATGCACACTATAATGAAGATCTTGCAAAATTGAAAGCAAAGTTTAAGCAGGTAATTGATGCAGGAGTACGTCAGATTGCGATTCTTGCGGATGACTTTGTAAATCCGGGAGCAGCAAATGAAGTAAGACTTCTGAACGATATGAGTACCTGGCTGGCAGAGGTGAAGCAGGAATACCCTGATATGAAGATGACACTTCCGTTCGTTCCGTATGATTATATGGGAAATGGAAGTTCCAGTGAACTTCAGACCCTGAAGAGTGTACCGGAAAATGTACAGATCGTTATGACCGGTGGACGTGTCTGGGGTGAGGTTACAAATAATTTTACTACTACATTTACAAATAATGTAGGAAGAGGTCCTTTCATGTGGATCAACTGGCCTTGTTCAGATAACTCACATAAGCATCTGATCATGGGTGGTAACAGCACATTCCTTCATGGTGGTGTTGATGCGTCTAAGATTCAGGGAATCATGCTGAACCCGATGCAGCAGTCAGAGCCAAGTAAAGTAGCTATTTTTGCAAATGCATCCTATGCATGGAATATCTGGGATACAGATGCCGATGCAGATCAGACATGGGAAGACGCATTTTCATTTGTAGATCATAATTCGGCAGTAGAGACAGAAGCAAGTGATGCACTCAGAGAGTTGTCCAAGCATATGATCAATCAGAATATGGACAGCCGTGTAACTGAGCTTCAGGAGTCAGTAGAACTGAAGGAAAAACTCAACGCATTTAAAGATAAACTGGAAACGGAAACGGTCACAGAAGCAGATGTGGATGATCTGATCCAGGAATTCCAGACACTTCAGGATGCAGCAGCATTGTATAAAGAATCAGGTAATGAGGCAATCAGAAATCAGATTGTTTACTGGCTGGATTGTTGGAAAGATACAACAGATGCAGCGATTGCATACCTGAATGGAGTAAAGAGTTCTCTGAACGGAGATGTATCCGCAGTTGTGGAATACAATACAGAAGGAGAAACGGCATTCGCACAGTCCAAGACGCATGATTTCCTGTATGTAAATTATCAGGAAGTCGCAGAAGTCGGAGTACAGCATATTGTTCCGTTTATTAAAAAACTGGCTGAATATGTATCAGGCAAAGCAGAACTTGCCCTGAATCCGGACAAAGTGATCCGTAAATACATCACAAGCCGTACAGACACACCGACAGGTTCTGTGGATAACTTATTTGACGGAGATGACAGCACAAGTGCGATTTATAAGACACCGAATAAGATTACAACAGGTACCTATATCGGAGTAAGTTACAGCAAGGCAATCAAGATCAATGATATCCGGTTCCTTCTTGGAGCAGGAAAAGATCATATGGACCAGGCAAAGCTGCAGTACACAACCGATGGAAAGACCTGGAAAGATCTGGAGCTTACAGGCATGAACAATAGTTTTGCAGGTGTCAGAAACCAGAACCAGGAAGTAAGTGTTGCAAAAGAAAATCTTCCGAAAGATTTTGAAGCAATGGGTATCCGCCTGATCGCAACAGCAGACAATGAAGCAGATGCATGGCTGCAGGTTAATGAGATCACGATCAACAAAGATGAGAATACAGATGACGGAGACGACAGCGAACTCAGTTATACATTAATGAAGCCGGATCGCTGGAGTGTTTACCAGGGATCAGAATCACTCCTTCGTGACGGAAATAACAGTACATTTATCTGGTTTAATACAGGTGCTGGTGATGCTGTAAATGTAGATGATTTCCTTGGATACAATCTTGGAAAGGTTGCAACATTGGAAAGTGTACATATCGCAGTAGGATCACCGTCCAATGGTGATAAGTTTGTAAAATATGCAGTTGAGACATCTGTAGATGGAACGAGCTGGACAGCCGTTCCGGGATATGAATCCCATACAGGAACAACTTCAGGAACTGATGTACTGGATATTGAATTAAACGGACTTTCTGCACAGTATATCCGTATCCGCAATCTGGAATATCGACAGACTTGGGCGAGATTCTCAGAATTTACGGTAACAGAAAGAGTAAATAATACAGGAACAAAAGATAACGTATTTACAAATATCGAGAACTGTGAGGTCCTTGGAACAGCAGCAGAAGGAACTGTATCACTGAATGCAGCATCCTTAAGCGTAGGAGCCGAAAAGTATATCGGAATCGATCTTGGACATATCAAGGCGGTGACAGGAATTACCAGTCCGACAGGAACTTCACTGAAGTTACAGACTTCTATGAATGGGGTAGAGTGGACAGAGGTAACAGATCCGTCCAAGGCAGCCGATGCACGTTATATCAGACTTTATAATGATACAGATGCAGCAGTGGATGTAAGCTGGGATGCTTTCACAGTAACGTATGAATTTATTGGTGAAAAGACAGTAACCAGTGATTTTGCACAGAACGATGCAAGCCGTGATATGCGTGGAAGCGGAAACGTCAATAATGTTTTTGACGGAGACCTTACAACATATGGAACGATCACAGGTGTGCAGGATAGCGGAAAGAAGATCGTGTTTGACCTTGGACAGACGATCGACTTCAAGTCCATCCGTTACTATGTAAAAGAGACAAGCCTTGATTTCCTGCGTTATGCAAAATTTGAAGTAGCAAATGATCCTGATGCAGCAAACTGGACAACAGTGCTGACTGTAGGAAATAATTCTTTCGAGAATACAGCCAATACAGATACAGCAAAAGATTATGCAGCTCTGACACATGACAGTGAGAATCCTGGAAATATGTATGCAGAGCAGACAGGGCTGAATGTAAGCGGACGTTACTTAAGAGTTGTACCGCTTAAGACATACAGTTACAGATGGGTTGATTTCTATGAGATCCAGATCAATGGTGGAGCCTATATCTCTACAGAGTCAAATCGAGATATCGTATCGACCGTGATCGAAGAAAAAGGAAAAGTACCTTCCAATGTATTTGAAGAAGATTACCGTACGGTATACAAGCCGTCAGAAGCAAATGGATCATTTACTTATCGCATTTCTGATCTGGAGGCAAAGAGAACGATCCGTATGATCCAGAATGGAGCAGCATCTGATGCAGTTGTAACTGCAAGAATTGCAAATGAAGATGGAAGTAATATCCAGGCAGTTACACTTGGTAAACTGAGCCAGGCAATCAATGAATTTGCTGTAGCTTCAGATAAAAGAATTTTGGATGTAACAGTAACCTGGGGTGAAAATATTCCGGAAATTTCAATGATCAAGACAAGCAGTAAGGCAGCAGCTACAGTTGACAAGACAAAGCTGGATGAGGCGATTGCGGCAACAGGAAGCAGTGATGCAGCAAACTGGACAACAGATTCTAAAGCAGCAGTAGATAAAGCGAGAGCAGTTGCTGAAGAACTGAAAACGAATGAGTATGCTACACAGGATACAGTTGATACAGCAGCAGGTGCATTGAAGACTGCATGCAGTAAGGCAAAAGTAAAAGCAAATGCTACAGTTCTTGAGGCACTTCGCAGGGCAGTTGCAGAGAAGAAGAGCCAGAAAGACGGAGAGGTTGAAGTTTATACAGCCAAGACATTTACAGCATATGAAAATGTACTCAATAAGATTGTGGCAGCACTGGAAGATACAGATAATCTTTCCCAGGATACAGCAGAAAAGCTGAAGACTCAGATTGAAGAAAAAGAAGCAGCTCTTGAGTATTCAAAAGTAGAAAGAGAACTTGCTGAACTGGAGCTTCAGGCAGGAGCTGATTATAATGCAGCTGATTATACGACAGCATCTGCCAAAGCATATACCGATGCAAAGAAAGCTCTGAGTGATCTGATCGAAGCAGATAATACTACAAGAGTTAATCCGACAGAGATCGCAGCAAAGAAAGCAGCTTATACAGACAGTATTACAGCATTAGTTGATGTGAGAAGTCTGAAGAGCGTGATCGCAGAATGCAATGAACGGCATGAGGGAAATGAAAAGAAGTATACAGCAGCAAGCTGGAAGAATTACAGTGATGCACTGGATGCAGCAAATGCTGTTCTTGCAAATGGAACAACAGAAAGTGTACAGGAAGCAAAGACAGCTCTGCAGGCAGCAGAAGCAGCACTTGTACTGAAAGATACATCCGCAGTACAGACAGTCATTGATGAGATGAAGAAAGTCAATGCGGAAAATTACACAAGCGACAGCTATGCAGTCCTGAAAGCAGCTATCGCACAGGCTGAAAGCCAGATTGATGATGAGACAAAGGCAGATGCCAATATCCGTGCTATGCAGGATGCGAAAGCAAATCTTATCAGCATCGTGGAACTGAATGCAGCATTAAGTGATGCAGCAAAATATGAAGCAGCTAATTATACAACAGATTCCTATACAGTTCTGGCAGCAACTGTAAATGCGGATAACATGAATGCATTGAAGACATCCGGTACAGCAGAACAGATTGCAGAAGCAGTACAGTCTATCCGCAATGCAATCGATGGTCTTGTATTAAGAGCAACAGATATGGATGCTTACAGAGATAAGATTCAGTTCAAGTCTGAAGCAGGAGATTACACAGAAGATACTTATGCAGAGTATAAGGAAGCTTACGATGTGCTGATGGCATTGGACAGCAGTACAGGAAATGTATCTGCGGATGAGTTCCAGGCAGCAAAAGCAAGATTTGAAAATGCACAGGCAGCACTGAAAATGATCAAGGCAGATTACACGAAAGTGGATGAAGCACTTGCAAAAGTACCGGTTGATCTGAGTATTTATACAGACGCAACTGTGAAGACACTGAAAGATGCGATCGCCAAGGTCGACAGAAATCAGCCATTGTCCAAGCAGGCAGAAGTAGATGCTTATGCAGATGCAATTCATGATGCAATCAACAACCTGGTTGTAAAATCCAAGTCTGATGATGGAAAGGATAACCAGAACGGTAATTCCAACAATGGTCAGAATAATGGAAATACAGCAGGTAAAGGAAATGGATCGGGCAAAGGAAATGGCACATCCGCTAACAGAGCAGCCAAGACCGGAGATACTGCACCGATCGCAGGAGCATTTGCACTGATGATACTGGCAGCAGGGGCGGTTGTAACCGTGCTGAAAAGAAAAAGATACTAAGATGCAGTGTTAAAAATGCAAAGCAGGGTGTCCATACAAAAGGACACCTGAAATGAGATAATAAGAATCAGATGAGGAACTCTTATCTGGTTCTTATTTTTGTTACACAAATTTGAAAGATACCAGGGTCAAAAGATCTGACACCACGTGTGCTCGCACACTAGTGGTAGAATGACCTTGTGACCCCGACATCATTTGAAAGCTTATTTTTAAAAAGATAAGTTGTCCAAAATGTTAAAAGAGATCGCCAACAGAAGAGGAGACCGGATGATCGAGAATCCTGCAGTTCAGTTTACGCTGGATGCAAAAGCAGGAGAATATGATGAAGTGTCTGATGAGACTTATAATTTCCTTTTGAATGAAATTGAGGAATGGAATAACTGATTGGAAAGATATCAAATAGTTTGCGGATTCAAGAAGTATAACAGTAGTGAAAAGTGAAATGAAGTGCTGAAAAATTGAGCTTGACAACAAAATGATAGCGTGCTATTATTATTCCGAGGTGATAAGATGAAGAAAGAAAAGGACTGTGGAATATTATTGAAACAGATATGTGACAAACTTGAAACGTCTGCCAATAATGAACTAAAGAACAGTGGATTAACTTTATCACAGGTTCGATATTTAAAGTATTTATATGAGAGGCATCCGGCAAAAGTACATCTAAAGGAATTGGAGGCTGCTTTTGAAGTGAAACAGCCAACGGTGCTAGGAATTATTACCAGACTGGAGAAAAAAGGACTTGTCCGCACGGAGCAGAGTGCAGAGGATTCAAGAGCAAAAACGGTGTGCATGACTGAAATGGGATATCAGAATTTTTGTCAAGGCGAAAAACATAGGCAAAATATGGAATGTCAGATTTTGGAACCGCTAAGCAAGCAGGAAAGAAGCGAATTTCAAAGACTGTTACAGATTGTAAATGAACATTTGATGTAAGAATTAAGTTCTGAAAAGGACTTAATTTTTTGAAGAAAACGATAGCACGCTATTATAAAAGGAGGAATTATGGTTAAAGTATTAAGATATTTTGACAAGAAGCAAAAAGTGTATATTGGAGTCGCATTGATTTTCATTGTTCTACAGGTTTGGCTGGATTTAAAACTGCCAGATTATATGTCGAACATTACTACGCTTGTTGAAACGAAGGGAAGCAGTATGACAGATATTCTTGCACAGGGAGGCTATATGTTAGCTTGTGCAATAGGAAGCATGATTGCATCGATTATAGTTGGATATTATGCGGCAGTTGTAGCAGCCGGATTATCGAAAACACTTAGAGGACTTGTTTTCGATAAAACGATGTCGTTTTCAATGGCAGAAATAAACCAGTTCTCAACAGCCAGCTTAATTAACCGAACAACAAACGATATTACTCAAATCCAAACACTGATAGCAATGGGCTTACAGGCAATTATTAAGGCACCGATTTTAGCTGTTTGGGCAGTGATTAAGATATCTGGTAATAATTGGCAGTGGTCTGCTTCCACTGCAGTAGCTGTTTTTGTTCTTGTAATCATGTTGGCAGCAACGCTTATTTTTGCAGTACCAAGATTTAAAAGGATTCAGGGAATTACGGATAAATTAAATCGTATTGTGAGAGAGCATTTAACAGGGATTCGTGTTGTACATGCATATAATGCAGAAAAGTATCAGGAAGAAAAGTTTGCAGTAGCAAATGAAGAACTCACAGAAACCAATCTGGTTGCAAATCGTGTGATGGCAATCATGTCACCGGGTATGACATTGATTAATTCCGGTCTGACACTTGCAGTTTATTGGATTGGAGCGATATTGATTCAGAATGCTCATATGGAAGATCGCCTTTCCATCTTTTCGGATATGGTTGTGTTTTCAAATTATGCAATGCAGGTAATAATGGCATTTATGCTCCTTAATATGATTTTTATACTTCTTCCCCGTGCACAGGTATCTGCAAAAAGAATTACGGAAGTATTAGAAAAAGAAAGTTCCATAGAGGAAGGAGAAGGTGTAGAGAATCTGAACCGTAAAGGAGAAATTACATTCGAGCACGTTACTTTTCGTTATCCGGATGGCGGTGAAAATGTCATATCAGACATTAGTTTTCACATTAATAAGGGACAAACGTTTGCCGTGATTGGAGCTACAGGCAGTGGGAAGAGCAGTCTCATCCAGTTAATTCCCAGATTATATGATTGTACTGAGGGTGTTGTTAAAGTGGACGGTATTGATGTGAAAAAGTATAAGGAAAAGGATTTGAACAATAAGATCGGATATGTAACACAAAAAAGTATTTTATTTTCCGGTACAGTGGAGTCAAATGTTGCTTATGGAGAATGTGAACAAAACCTTGCATTTGACGATGTGAAAGAAGCAGTTGAAATAGCACAGGCTGCCGATTTTGTTGAAAAAATGGAAGGTACTTACAAAGCACCGATTGCGCAGGGGGGAACGAATGTGTCTGGTGGTCAGAAACAGCGAATTTCAATTGCAAGAGCAATTGCAAAGAAACCGGAGATTTTAGTATTTGATGATTCGTTTTCTGCCCTCGACTATCATACAGATAAGATTTTGAGAAAAACATTAAATGAAAAGTCAAAAGAACAGACCAAAGTAATTGTTGCACAGCGAATTGGTACAATCAGACATGCGGATCAAATACTTGTCTTAGAACATGGAAAAATAGCGGGAATTGGAACCCATGAAGAACTCATGAAATCTTGTAAGGTTTATAAGGAGATTGCCTATTCACAGTTGTCAAAGGAGGAACTTGAAAATGCCTGAAAAGAGAAAAGTAAACAAACCTGGGGCGGCACCTGGCGTAAGCAGCATGATGGCGATGGATAAAAGTAATGATTTACAGAAAGCATATAGTGATTTCTTTGATTATCTTGGAAGATATAAGTTATTGTTAGGCGTTGCTATTATATTTTCTATTATTGGTGCAATCTTCAATTTGATTGGACCTGGAAAATTTTCAGAGATAACAAATTTGATTACAGAAGGATTAAGTGGAATAATTGCATTAGACAAAATAACAGACATTGCAATTTTACTGGTCGTTTTATATGTACTAGTATAATCCACTTTAAATAACAAACTATTTTAATTCACATTCCTATTATGGT
>ENA-OURU01001187-OURU01001187.1-human-gut-metagenome-genome-assembly--contig:-NODE-1187-length-34440-cov-8.417857_pt1 | contig 34440 bp, 33 predicted proteins | sample MGYA00242137_ERZ509064 | MGnify/ENA primary metagenome ERZ509064 (study PRJEB26280, sample SAMEA2338777) | human gut metagenome | biome: human gut; feature: human-associated habitat; material: faeces...
CGTCGGTATTAACGGATTTGGCCGTATCGGCCGCTTGGTTTTCCGTGCTGCTCAGAAGAGAAATGATATTGAAATCGTAGGCATCAATGACCTGATTGATGTTGAATACATGGCTTATATGCTCCGCTATGATACCATGCATGGCCAGTTTGACGGCACAATCGAAGTCAAAGACGGCAAATTGGTTGTAAACGGCAAAGCTATCCGCGTTACCGCCGAAAAGAACCCGGCAGATCTGAAATGGAATGAAGTCGGGGCTGATTATGTTGTTGAATCAACCGGTTTGTTCCTCACCAAAGAAAAAGCCCAGGGGCATATTGACGCCGGTGCCAAATATGTTGTTATGTCCGCTCCTTCAAAAGACGATACGCCGATGTTCGTCTGCGGTGTAAACACCGATTCTTATGTTAAGGGAACCCAGTTTGTTTCTAACGCTTCCTGCACCACAAACTGCCTGGCTCCGATTGCTAAAGTTTTGAATGATGCTTTTGGCATTTCCGATGGTTTGATGACCACCGTTCACTCAACGACCGCTACCCAGAAGACCGTTGACGGCCCGTCTGCAAAAGACTGGAGAGGCGGCCGCGCTGCTTCCGGCAACATTATTCCGTCTTCTACCGGTGCTGCCAAAGCGGTTGGCAAAGTTATTCCGTCCTTGAACGGCAAGCTGACCGGCATGTCTTTCCGCGTTCCGACTTTGGACGTTTCGGTTGTTGACCTGACGGTTAATCTGAAAAAATCCGCAACTTATGATGAAATCTGCGCTGCCATGAAAAAAGCCGCCGAAGGCGAACTCAAAGGCATTTTGGGCTATACGGAAGACCAGGTCGTTTCTTCTGACTTCCTCGGCGATGCCCGCACGTCCATTTTTGACGCCAAGGCCGGTATTCAGCTGACCCCGACTTTTGTTAAAGTCGTCAGCTGGTATGACAACGAGTGGGGCTATTCCAACAAAGTCTTGGACCTCGTTGCCCACATGGCTAAAGTAAACGGATAATTCTTTTTCCCTGCCGTTCCGGCGCTGTCAGAAATTTTGTTATGCAGAATTTTTGCGGCTTGGTGCGGCGGGGAAATTTTTTTTGAAAAAAGGTAAAAATCATGGAATATAAAACAATAGAAGATTTAGGCGATTTGAACGGTAAGGTCGTTATGCTCCGCGCCGATTTGAACGTCCCGATGGACGAGAATTTTCACGTTACCAACACCGCCCGCATTGACCGTACGGTCCCGACCATCAGATTGTTGATGAACAAAGGGGCGAAGGTCGTTGTCGTTTCTCACTTCGGACGCCCGGAAGGCAAAGGCGATATGAAAAATTCGCTTAGCCATATCGTTTCCGAATTGGAAAAAGCTTTGGGCAAACACGTTGTCTTTATTGATGACTGCATCGGCCCGAAAGTTGAAGAAGCAATCAAGTCTTTGCGCAACGACCAGATATTGTTGCTGGAAAATCTGCGCTTTTATAATGAAGAGAAAAAAGGCGACGAAAAATTTGCCGAAGAACTGGTTAAGCCGGTTGATGTCTATGTGTCCGACGCTTTTTCGACCGCGCATCGCGCTCATGCATCCATGGTTACTGCCGCCAAATTGCGCCCGGCGGCAATGGGTTTGCTGATGGCAGAGGAAGTCAATGCCCTGTCTAAAGGCCTGAACGACCCCAAGCGTCCGCTGATGGCGATTGTCGGCGGTTCCAAGGTTTCAACCAAACTGGATTTGCTCAATAATCTGGTCAAGAAAGTTGACAAATTGGTTATTTCCGGCGGTATGGCTCATACTTTCATGAAAGCCAGCGGTATTGATACGGTGAACGAAGCCAATTCGCTGGTTCAAATGGATATGATTGAAACTTCCAAAGAAATTATGAAAACCGCCAAAGAAAACAACTGCGAAATCATTTTGCCGTTGGATGTTGTGGTTTCCAAAGAGTTTAAGGCCGATGCCGAGCACAAAACCGTCGACTTGGAGCACATTCCGGCCGAAGGTTGGATTTTGATGGATGTTGGCGAAAAAACCATCGAATCGATTAACAAAAAATTGGAAGAATGCAAAACGCTGGTTTGGAACGGTCCTTTGGGCGTGTTTGAACTTAAGCCTTTTGACAATGCTACCAACAAAGTTGCCGCTCGTGCCGCTGTTTTGACCGGCGAGGGCCGCCTGATGACGGTTGCCGGCGGCGGCGATACGGTTTCCGCATTAGAAAACGCCGGCGTTGCCGATAAATTTTCGTACATTTCCACGGCCGGCGGCGCTTTCCTCGAATGGATGGAAGGCAAAGAACTGCCGGGTGTTATCGTTTTGAAAAAATAACACTTTTTTTCAGGTTGTACACAGGCCCCGATTCTTTGGAATCGGGGCTTTTTGTGTGATTCGGAATCTTTGTCCATCAAATTGTCATTTTCTTCTTGAAATTTTAAAATATTCGTCTAATATCTCTATATGTTAGGCTTTATTGAGGATTAGTTATGGCTAATGTTAAAGAGAATATCACAGCCCAGGAGTCTGCCTACGACAAAGACGGCTGTATTGATTTGATTTTATTTGAAGAAAAAGAACACGAAAATCGCATTTACTGGATGAAAGAAAAAGGGGGCCAAAACCTGGTGGTTCAGGACCGTGGCGACGGCAACTGGGTGATTGACAAGCTGCCTGCCGATTATGTTATCCGCGGCTGCAAGTATCATGATAATAAGTTGATGCTGGCTGACGGCAGCGGAAAAAACCGTAATTATGTCCGCAGCGGCCACAACCGCCTTTTCCGGCGCGAACTGAAAGAAAAAACGCCCCGGATCATTGATATGTACAAGAATACCCCTATGCGTGGATAAATATTTATCGAAAAAATAGCCCGTTTTGTCAAAAAACGGGTTGTTTTTATTTTAAAATATGCTATGATAATGCCATAAGTTAAAACAAATAGGAATGGTATTATGGCAAAGGCGATATTTGGGTTTAATTATGCAACGCACCGTGATGCAGATGAATACAGCGGTGCTTATGATAATGCGAACTATACGGTCAAGCAGGCCGGAGAGATACTGTCTGACGGCGATTATGAGCATGCTGCCGAAAGAAAAGATGTTTATGAACGCGCTTTTGCAAATTCGCCGGAAGACTTTGCCCAGACATTCAGCATTATAGACCGTATGGAAAAAGATACTGCCGTTCATGTCGGCATTAAAGAAGACGACCAAGGAAACGAACATTTTGTTGCCATGTTTCGCAATGTTTATGGCAGCGGTTTGGATGTTGCCATATCGGAAGGGCACCTTATTCTTAATTCTTTGCAGGGCATCTCCCATGAACAGTATCAGAGTCTGGCGCGTTTTTGCTGGATGAACAGCCTGAATATTCAGTTTCCTGATAATGTAGATGAACATTTTCGCCATGAATTTGAGCAGGCTTCGGCAGCTTTTGAGCAAGAAATGCGCTTGGGGCGGGGCGAAAACGACGATGCTGTGGCCGATGCCGTTGATAATGAGTTGAATGAAGAGCATCTGTCTGATGAGCAAATATCGGAAGCGGCTTCTCATTTGCCTGAAGACGAACGTCCGGACTTCATTTTTGAGCAGCGCCGCCAACGGGCAGCCGAAAAAGCCGCCGCAACTGACAAATCGGGAAAATCCCCGAGCGAAAAAAAGCTTGATAAACATATGCAGACGTTCATGAAACGTTTAGGCAAAACTTCCGGGGAGACTTTCTTCCGCTCCAAGTCTTGGGTCAGCGGCGAAACTGTTTACCGTCTTTATAAAGATCCGAATGCCTACAAAAAAGACGGCCGCCCGCAAAAAGACGGTTCGGTCAGCAATACTTACGAAATTGAAATCCGCTTTAAGGTCGATAAAGATGAGAATTTGTCTTTTACTTATGGAACGCCGAACAATGCGCCGATTGACCAGCCCTATGCCGATGAAATTGTCGGTATGATGAAAGCGCAGGGATATACGCATATTATGTTTGAGCAGCCGATGTTGGATGCCGATAAAGGCCGGTTTCGTGAAGCTTGCGCCCGCAACGGGGTTATTCCCGAGGGCTTCAACCTTAACGAACACCATGCTAAAAAAATGATTGATATTGCTTCCGGTTCTCTTTCCAAAAAGGATTTGCTGATTTATAAAGAAAGGATGGCCGAACGTCTGCGTCGTCAGCTGAAGGAACAGAACATTGATTTTAACTCTGAAGATAACCGTTTGAGAGATTTGATTGTTTCTTTGGAAGGCGAAGTGGCTTCTTCTCCGAAAGACTACCGCTATGGACAGTTTCATCAGGCTTATGACGGCATTAAAGACAGTATTTCTGATCACTTGCATCATATTACACGTCAAGTTGACCCGAGTACCGGACGAACCGATGCTGTTAAAATTATTGGTGCAGCCAATGCTTTTAGTGAATTTTTTGAATCTTATGACCAACATTGTACCAGTACGGTAAAAGAATTTCTTGATGCCAATATTTTAAATCTGCCGGAAGAACGCCAGGAATTTTTGGAGAAAACCGGTTTGTCGCCCGATGATCAGACCAAGTTAATGGATTTGGACCCCAAACATTTGGTAACCATTTATAAATGTATGATTAAAGAACAGGAAGGCAAAGCTGAGCAGATTTTCCAAACTCAGTTTTCTAATCCTAACCGTGAAGAAAAAGACGCCGATTTTGTTAAAGACCTGGTTCGGCAGACAATGGAAACCATGCGTGATAAGGCTTATACCCTCAAAGCGAAAGGCGGCGGCGATATTTATATTGAAAGCTTGGGTAACCCCAAATATCTTGGATCGGTTACGCCAAAAAATTATAATAATGCCATGCGTCGGGGACGGGGCGGCTATTCCCGTTGAGACGCGGAACTTTCTGGGCAGTCTTTGGACTGCCCTTTTTGGGGGCAGCAAGCCTTTTCTTCGGCAAAGTTAAGCCGATCATAAAATTCGCCTTTCTTTCCATCATTAAACAAAGATAACGGCCGGTAATAACCCATCACCCGGCTCCAAATCTCACACGGCTGCCGCTCTTCGTCTTTTAGCCTGATGTCTTCTCTTTTTGCCATATCCTGTCTCCTTTAAGATAAATATAATTACAAAAACCGACAATTAACCGTCTGCTTTGGTTTATGGATAAATTGTTAGTTTTATCCTTGTCTTTTTTCGGCTTTCGCAGTATTGTTTCCCGCGGAGGAAATCATGGAAGTCAAGACCAATGTTATGCGGATTTTAGAGCAGCATAAGGCGGCATATCGCAGTTATTGCTATGCCGGAACCGGGGCGGTCAGCGGAACGGAGGTCGCTGCCGCATTGGGAGAAAATCCCGACCAGGTGTTCAAAACGCTGGTAACTGTGAGCAAGTCGCACAAATACTATGTTTTTATGCTTCCGGTAGACAAAGAGCTTGATTTGAAAAAAGCGGCAGCTGCGGTGGGAGAAAAGGCTGTCGACATGCTCAAGTCCAAAGAACTTTTGCCGTTGACCGGTTATGTTCACGGCGGTTGTTCGCCGATTGGGATGAAAAAAGTTTTTCCCACCGTTATTGACGCTTCGGCACAGAATTTTGACGCCATTATTTTCAGCGCCGGCAAAATCGGTTATCAGGTAGAAACCTCACTGACGGATTTATCTCGCGTGGTCAAGTTTAGCCTGGCCGAAATTTGTATGTAGAAGTTGCTTGAAACAATTAAAAAAAACGCCGATACAATTAAGTAGCGGCGTTTTTTTGTAGTTAGGTTTATTTTTTTGTTTTAAGGGTCGGGAAGGCAATTACATCGCGCAGAGTTGCCGAGTTGGTCAGAATTTTAACCAGCCGATCCATTCCCATGCCCATTCCGGTTGTCGGAACAAAACCGTGATCCAACGCGTCCAGAAAACTTTCATCAAGCATCTGAGCCTCATCATCGCCGTTTTCACGGGCTTTGACTTGTTCCATAAAGCGTTCGCGCTGCTCCAGCGGATTGGATAATTCTGAATAAGCGCAGCCGATTTCCAGCCCTGCCATATAAGTGTCAAAATGTTCCACCAGGCGCGGATTGCTGCGATGCGTTTTGGCCAGCGGCGACACGTCTCTCGGCATATCCATCACATGAATCGGCGAAATCAGCGTATGTTCGACTTTCTCGTCAAATACCTCGGTAACGACTTTCCCCCAGCAAGGACAGTCTGAAGCGTCAACACCGACGGACTTAGCCATTTCGCGGGCTTCTTCCACGGTCTGCGCTTCCAGAAAATCAATGCCGCAGGTCTGCTTGATGAGATCAATCATCGAAACTTTCGGGAACGGCTTGGAAACGTCAATCACATTGCCGTCAATCTCAAATTGCTCTTTGCCGAAAACTTTCTGCGCCACAAAACGAACCAGCTGCGAAATAATCTCGGCCATGTCATTGTAGTCGCCGTAGGCCATATAAGCTTCCAGCGCCGTAAACTCCGGATTGTGGTTTTTGTCAATGCCTTCATTGCGAAAGTTCCGTCCGATTTCAAATACCCGGTCAAATCCGGAAACAATCAGTTTTTTCAAATAAAGTTCGGGAGCAACGCGCAAATAGAAGTCGCTGTCCAAAGCGTTGTAGTGAGTAACAAACGGTTTGGCCGACGCCCCGCCCATAATCGGGTGCAAAATTGGGGTTTCCACTTCCAAAAAGTTATGCGCGGAGAAAAACTCTCTGATTGCGGCAATAATCTGGCAACGGGTCAAGAAGACTTTTCTGGCCTCGTCGTTGATTATAAAGTCAACATAACGCTGACGGTAACGCGTGTCCATATCTGTCAGGCCATGAAACTTTTCCGGCAGCGGCTCAAGGGATTTGGCGATAATGTCAAATTTCTCGGCGGCGACCGAAAGCTCTCCGCGCGGCGTACGGCGGATAAAACCGTGAATGCCGATCATGTCGCCCAAATCCAGACATTTGAGAATTTTGAGATTAGCTTCGTCCAGATTGCACTTGTGGCAGAAGACCTGAATGCTTCCGGTCTGGTCTTTGAGGTCAATAAACATGCCGTCATTGCGAACCGCCATTGCCCGCCCGGCAATAACCACACGGTCTTCGGTGTGCTCGCCGTTGGGCAGGTCTTTATACTTTTCCTGCAAATCGGCCGCAAAAGCATTGGGCTCAAATTTGTAAGGGTAGGGGTTGTATCCCATTTCCTGCAAAGTGTTTAATTTATTTAATCTTCCCTGTCTGTGGATGCTAATTTCTTCGCTCATAATCCTCTGCTTTCGTTAAAGTTCAATATCATCTGTGATTTTGGCTGAAATAATATACTTATTTGTCAGAAAATCAACCTTTTTATTGCGGCTTCGCCTCGGTTGAAACGCTTGCCTTAGAGTGAGACGCCGGGATATTTTCCTTCGGATGATAAAGCTTGTGAAAATAATAAATGGTCACCAGTCCCAACCCGGTCAGCAAAATTCCGGGAACGCCGGAATATTCGACCGAGTATCCAAAAGTCATGGGCAGTCCGCCGAAATAAGCGCCCAGGGCGTTGCCCAGATTGAAAGCGACTTGTGCGCTTGAAGCGCCGAGGATTTCCCCGCCTTCCGAATTGTCAATAATCAGATCCTGTTCGGGGCCGGAAACACCGAATAATCCGAAAACGCCGGCAAACATCAACGCCAGGGCAGCGTAGGGATAAGGCGCCAGAAAAATCATCAGCAGAGATGAAACGAACATTATGCCAATCATTCCGGCAGTCAGATAAATCGGCGAAAACGTATTAGACAGTTTCCCGCTAACCATATTGCCGAGAACCATGCCGCCGCCGGCAATCATCATAATGCCGGCCATGGCATAAAATTTAAAACCGGCGATTTCAACCATAATCGGATTGATATAACTGTACCAGCAGAACAATCCGCCGTTTCCGAGCATAATAGTCGCGAGCAGCAGCCAAGGCTGAGGCTTCTTCAAGAAAGCCGTCTGTTCTGAGAAATTTCCGCCTGCCGCCGGTTCCATGGCCGGAACCCATTTGTAAATTGAATATATTGTAAAAATTCCCCATATGACCACAACGGCAAACAACATATGCCAAGTCATAATGTGGGTCAGATAAGAGGCCATAGGGATGCCGATAAGATTGGCGACAGTCATTCCCGAAATCATGATTGCCACGGCTTCAACCTGTTTGTTCTTGGGCGCCAGCCTTTTGGCGACAATTCCGGCTACTCCGAAAAAGCCGCCGTGCGGCAATCCGGATATAAAACGTGCCAACAACATAAATTCATAAGTGGGAGCAAAAACAGCCATGGCATTTCCGATACACATCAATGCCATCAACGAAATAAGCAGCGTTTTAAGCGATTTTCCCCTTGCCAGAAAAACCAGCGCCAGCGCTCCGATGCACACGCCCAGCGCATAGGCGGAGATAAAGTGTCCGGCCTTGGAGATTGAAATATTAAAACCGGCCGCCGCTGCTGACAAAATGCTCATCATTCCGAATTCGGCAATTCCCAAACCAAGGGTTCCGAAAGCCAGGGCAATCAAACTTTTCCTCATCATCAACCTCTTATATCATCAAATTGTTATTTTTAATTTGTAAAACAATAATTTTAAATTTCAAGCGGCAGATACAAAAAAACAATAAAAGGTGACATAAACCGGCTTTCTTTGCCGTCAGGCTTGCCGATAAGAAGAATAAGGTTAAGGACTAGCGGCATCAGTCCAGCCGTTATGCCAGGGAAATTGCTTTGGATATAGTTGCAATGCCGATGTTTTTTAGTTTCCGTTTAGCTTTCGTCTACTGAAGCGAATGCTCAAATTAATAAGGTTTTGACGTATAATATCGGTTTATCATCCTGCTTCGATAAATTCTTCATCGTCATGTTCATAAATTTTTATGCTTTTTCCACTCTCCAATTCAATTGAAATACTGCCGAAAACATTCTCTTCTTCGCTCCTAATGGCAATATTTTTTATTTTCTTTCCAATAAAATCATCGGCATATCCCTCTGAAATGTCATAAAGCATTTTAGAAAATACCCCGCCTCCGATTGGAATGGAATGCATATCAGGCTGCCTTTTGATGACATTATCCCATAGCGTATTTAAGCTTAAGCGATACTGCCACGGTGCCCATAGATTAATTTCTAATTGTTCTTCTCCGATGACCAATACAATAAATCCTTCCCATGCAATAGGATTTTTATATTTTCGTATGTAATCACTAACGGAAATTATTGGCAGCTCTGCTTTTTTTGTTCCGGCGGCATATTGGGAAACCAGAATTTCTCTTAACTCATTTCCGACAATTAGAGGTTTAACTGTTTTTATAAACTCGTTAAGCTCATTAAGTTCCTGTTCTTCAGGGATATTTTCACTACAGGTAAAGATGCTTGTTTTTACTTTGACCATATTATTTCCTTAATACTATTAAACAACATATATTATAAATTTAATTCTTAATTTAAAATTTATTATTTCTTGGGCGTAAGGTTTTTATAACCTCTTCCATACGCGTTGTTTGTTCTTTTCCTCTTTTTCTCGAAAAGCCTGTTCCAAATCTATTCCGTGCATATTGGCGAGCGAACAAATATAAATGAACACGTCTGCCAATTCTTCCGCGACGTTTCCCGGAACCGAACCGGAACCTATGCTTCCGGATTTTGAATTTTTACGCACGGCTGAAATCACCTCGCCGCATTCCTCCGCCAGCAGACAGCATTCATAAAATTTGTCGGTCGTGTTAAATCCCCGTTCTTTTTTCATTTTCAAGACATAATCTTGAAAATCCTTTAATGTTGGTTCATTTTTCAATTCTAAAGTCATATCTTTTTCCTTAAGCTTTTGATCAAAATGAAACGAAACAGAGTAATAGCTATCTTAACTCAAAGCAATTGGGCTATATACCGATAAAAATAAAGGTAAAAATCTCTCCTGCGGAAATAGATTATATCTTGGGCAAGAATGCCAAAACAATTTTACGGAAAATTATTTCAAAATGCAATTTTTAAACAAATTTTTTTGTTTTATAATTAAATTTTTATGCCTATACTTTACAAAATCAAAAAACAAAAGGCAAAAATTATGGAAAATATTTTTCGCTATTCAATCAAAGCTATAATTATCAGAGACAATAAGATATTGGTCGAAAGTTGTGATTATGGCAGAGGCCGATTTTGTAAACTTCCCGGAGGAGGACATCAATGGGGAGAAACAATGTCTGAGGCATTAATCCGGGAATGTAAAGAAGAACTTAATCTTGACGTCATTCCGATTCGCCTGATACTGGCCAGAGATTATATTGCAAAAAATCATTTCCAGACCATAGATACAGATTGTTTTCACCAAGCAGAATTGATGTTTGAATGTTCGGTTAAGGATTTTTCATCTTTGGCCTGCGGAGCAGAACCGGACGGAAAAAATCAACAAATTAAATGGATTGCAATAGATGAACTTGCTGATTCCGATTTCTATCCTAAAGCGATTATTCCATATCTTAAAGATATCAAAAAAATCAAAGAAACCATCGTGCTGGGCGATGTAAATTAAAATAATTTAAACTGTCTTAACTTATGGTTTACGAGTTGACTGCTTCTCTATATAATTAAAAATAATCTGGTGTTGTTTAAAGTTTTTGCACCTAATAACCGGAATAGAAACATTTTTAAGATACTCCGCAATTTCAGCATTGATTTCTTGTCCGGTTACATCATAATCTCTGATTTTTTTTAATGTAATTTTACGATAGTGGTAAGCCTGTACCGGTAAGTTTTTATCAATTTCTTTCCCAAGTAGTTTTTTCGCTTTCCAAAAGCGTAATGTAAAGCGCCACATAGCGATAAAACGATTTATCCTCATATCAACAATAATATCAGGTGCCATTGTTTCATATAAATATTTTTGACATCCTTCCGCGACCCAATTTTTATGTTCATTAAGAAAGGATTGCAATTTCTGAAATTGTTCTTCTCTGGAATAATAACTTCCGTCAACAGGTCTGCGACATATTTCATCAAGATTTAAACGAGGTATGTCAAATTTTTTGTTAATTGCATAAGCAAGTGATGACTTTCCGGCTCCCAGCGGACCAATTATTAAAATTTTCATAATTTTTTCCTTCTATTAAGCTAAACTTTGATACTCTCAATTAGATTCAATAAATCCGCAGTAAATTCATTATGAGTGCTATTGGGCAAAATCTGATAATGATAATTGGCTCTGATCTCCTTGAGAAAAAGATATGAAGCTTTGCGGTTATTATCAATATAAGTATCTTTTCCACCCTCACACCAATAAATCGGTGTCGTTGAATTATTGGCATAAGAAATATTATAAGGCAAATCACCACAAATACTGATAACTATTTTCAGCTCCATTTCTAATCCAAGATGTACTGCCAGTCCGCCTCCTTGAGAGTGACCAATCAGAATTATATCGTCATCGTCATTTTTTAACTTAGTAAGCAACTCTTTTACATATTGTAATGAATGGAAATACTCTTCTTCAATGGCATCTCTGCGGCCATTAATTTCTTTTTTATTAAACCAGACAAATTTCCCTTTTTTGTTCGGATGTGGAAAAGGTGCGTTAAAGGTAATTAGCTGAGCATTAAATTTTGAAGCAATATTTTGCATTGTTTCAAAATATGCATTTTTATCAGCTCCGGAACCATGAAGAAATACTAATGTTGTCATCTAATCTACCGTGCATCATATTTAATAATTAAAAAGTATAACAATCTTATATAAAAATCTCTTAAATTTTAATAAAGATACCCCATAATTCCAAAGCTTAACAAATCAACCAATCTATTGAAAAACAAGGAAACAATCACAAACAAGTTCGTAAAAGTTCGTAAAAACGTCCCAAAATGTGATTTTTGAAATTACAACATTCGAACTCGCTGAAAGCCTTGGTTTACATAGCAAAACAGCGCCCTGAAAAGAGCGCTGTTTGCATTGGTGATACTTAACTCACGGTTTACGAGCTAGGTTATCTTTCCAATTTTGAATTGTAAGCATAACGCAAACCCTGCAAATTTTCTTTAGAAATTGTTTGAGCTTTATAAGGGACTTGAGTTGGAGTTGATAATCCTCTCAATTCACAAATTCTATCAGTATTAGTTTTACCTATTTTATTATCATCAATATTTTTAACCGTAATTTTTGATTTTATTCTTTCAACTTGCGTATTTACATATTCTGTATTTTTGTCTTTATACAATTTTCTTGAATTTCCGGATGTATCCGTGCTTACAACGTAACGATTAGCATAAATAGTTTCTCCTGTTTCATTATTTATTCCGCTACATGTATAAGAAAAACCTCCATAATTATTTACAAGCTTTTTTTGAGCCTTGTTTGAACGCTCATTATCGGCCATAGCATTTGCGACAACCTCTTTTATTCCATTTTTATTTAAGTTATCAAATAATTGTTTTTTGGCTTCACCTGCATAACCATGTCCTTTATATTGGTGTAATATTACTGTAGATGTCGTTACTCTAACTCCCGTTTCAGGAGAAAGCTCGTGCCATTTTTCACAACTCTTTACACCATTTTCTCTATCAAATTTATCCATTTTCATTGGGCGAGCATTTACAGAACCTATTATTTCATTTCCCTTAGTTATAAAATAAAAAAGTTCAGGACTGTTTTCTCTGCTTAACGCCTGATTATTGGCGGAAACATTTAATTCCCTTTTATTTTTATAAAAATCTACAATCTTATCTTTGAATTCTTCTTGACTACTAACTTGATATTTGTCTTGAGCAAAGATAAAACCCGATGTTTCTCTTTTACCTACGGTGTCATTTATAGTGTCATCTGATAAATATGTTTGCATTTGTCCGCAAGCTTTAATATACGCCTCATAAAGCTCCGCTGTAGGCTCAACAATTTTAATATCTTCAGCTATTTCAACCATAGTCTATCTCCATAATTGCAGTATAACATATTTTTTATAAAAAATAAATTACAATATGAAATTCATATAAACGTTTGAAAAATAAAGAAACTAGTTCGTAAAAACGTCCCAAAACGCGATTTTTAAATTTGCAACATTCAAACTCGCTGAAAGCCTTGGAAAATAAAGAAAAACGGCAGGTTTTTATACCTGCCGCTTGCATTGGTGATCCCAACGAGATTCGAACTCGTGTTACCGCCGTGAAAGGGCGATGTCCTAGGCCTCTAGACGATGGGACCGTCAGAAACTAGGAGCATATATAAATGTAAATTTCTTTCAGGTCAAGCAATATTTTCAGATTTTTTGAATTTTTTTTGAAAAAGTATGAAAGCTAATGGCCAAAGGAGCGAAACAGAGGCAAAAAAATCCCCGAAAACAAATGTTTCCGGGGACAATTACATAATTAAATCTAGTATCCGTTGTACGGAACAACGCGGGAGCGGTTACCATACAGAACCAAGCATTTCTGCCCAACTCTCAAGACCACGTCATTCCCCTGAACCAAGGTAACGATATTGCCGTTGTCAAGCTGAATGGTATATTCATACCCTTGCTGGCGCGATAAACCGTTTTGCGCGGCATCTCCGGCAATTCCCCCAACCACGGCGCCGCCGATGGCACCCAAAACATGTACGGCATCGCTGCCTCCGATCATGGAACCGGCCACACCGCCTGCCGCAGCCCCGGCCAGTTTTCCGAATTGCCCGTCACCGTCCGAAACCACAACCGGACGAACCGCAATAATTGTTCCTTTAACCGCCCGGTTAACCTGTCCGGCCGCCGATGTGTTATAATGATCGGCGCCGATATTGTCGGTACATGCGCCGAGAACCAACATTACCGGAAGAACAAACGCAGCCGCAATTTTTTTCATTGATTTTCTCCTTGTTCAAAAAAATATTAAATTCAATTTAATACGCGGATGATCGATTGTCAATGCTGGACAATTAAAGTTTCTTGATGTATAGTTCAAAGCCGTTATTGGAATAACTTGAAAACTTATAAAGTTTAAGGAATACAGATAAGGAATATAAAACAATGTTAAAAAGAACCAAAATTGTCAGCTTGCTTTCTGCTGATAAAACCATGCCGCAGGTTTTGCTCAAGGGCTGGGTTCGGACCCGGCGCGACGCCAAAGATTTTTCTTTTATCGAGATAAACGATGGTTCATGCCTCAAAAACATTCAGGTTATCGCCAATAACAACCTGCCCAATTATGATGAGGTAAAAAAGTTGACAACCGGCTCCTCTCTGGCGGTTACCGGCGCTTTGGTCGAGTCCAAAGGCGGCAGTCAGAAATACGAAGTCGTGGCCGAAAATATTGAAATCTACGATCTGGCGCCTGATGATTTTCCGCTGCAGAAAAAGAAACATACCGATGAGTATTTGCGCAGCATTGCCCATCTGCGTCCCCGAACCAACAAATACGGTGCCGCTTTTCGGATTCGTTCTGAATTATCATATGCTATTCATAAATTTTTCAATGAACGCGGCTTCCGTTATGTCCATACCCCGTTGATTACCGGTTCGGACTGTGAAGGGGCGGGCGAGATGTTTCAGGTAACCACGCTCGATATAAAAAATCCGCCCCGGCTGCCGAACGGTGATATTGATTATTCTCAGGATTTTTTCGGCAAAGAGGCGCACCTGACGGTTTCTGGGCAGCTTAACGGCGAAATGTATGCCATGGGCTTGGGCGATATCTATACTTTCGGGCCGACTTTCCGCGCCGAAAACTCCAACACCACCCGCCATGCCGCCGAGTTTTGGATGATTGAGCCCGAAATGGCTTTTGCCGACATTTACGATGACATGGATTTAGCAGAAGACATGGTGCGTTATTGCGTTAAGCATGTTATGGAGAATTGTGCCGAAGACTTGGAGTTGTTCAATAAGTTTGTGGAACCGGGGCTGATTGATAAGCTCAACAATATTGTCGATAATGGCTTTGCCCGGATTACTTATGCCGAAGCGATTGAAATTATGAAAAAATCCGGACATAAGTTTGAATATGCGCCGGAATTTGGCATTGATATGCAAACCGAACACGAGCGCTATCTGGCCGAAGTTCATTTCAAGCGCCCGGTGATCGTCCGCGATTATCCCAAAGAAATCAAGGCCTTTTATATGCGTCTCAACGATGACGGCCGCACGGTTGCCGCCATGGACGTTCTGGTGCCCGGCATCGGCGAATTGATCGGCGGTTCCCAGCGTGAGGAGCGCTATGACGTTCTGGTTAAGAAAATCCATGAAATGGGCATGCATGAAGATGATTATGCCTGGTACTTGGATTCCCGCCGCTACGGCTCCGTTCCCCATGCCGGATTCGGATTGGGGTTTGAGCGGATGATGATGCTGGTAACCGGTATCGGCAATATTCGCGACGTTATCCCGTTCCCGCGGACGCCGAAATCCATTAATTTCTAAATACTGTTGGGAGTTCCGAATGTCCGAGTTCTTTGCCGCGTTGTTTGCCGTTTTTCTGTTTACCGTCCCCGCCGGTGCGGAAGACAATGTTGCCGCTGCCGGCAATGTTGAACTCCGGCTGCCGGAACTCCCTGATTGCAATGATGGCAGACTGCAACGGTTGCTGGATGAAAAAATCGCCGAGTATTATCGCAAAACGCCTCCGTCCAGCTTGCTGGAAAAGCGGATGCAAAAACTTATTTTGCGCAATTTCAACGATTTTGAGCCGGTTGATACATCGTCTTTTACCGCCGATGACAACCTGCGTGTCGCCAACAAGCTTTTGACGGTCAAAATCAATAACGGGCTGGAGGATGATGAGATTCGCCTTTGCCGAACCAGGGAAAATTCCAAATTGCCTGCGGTTTACCTTCTGATTTATCCCGAGAACTACTATTACATGGTTGATGTTATTAATTTCGTGAACTACAGCCCGACACACAAAGATTTTTTTGTGATTTATGATTAAAAATTCCAACGGCCTGTTGCATTTTTTTCTTTTTGGTGTATTATTTTCGATTGCAGATGTTGATAAATAGTTTAGGCGTACCTAAATTATCTATTGCAGAAATTGAAAAGAGGTTGATGAAACATATGACAAATTGTTCCGAGATAGTACTGAGAAATCCGTCAAATTTGCCGGTTGTGCTTGACGAGAACAGCCTGTTTTCTTATCTTGAAAAAATCAAAAAATTTCCGGTATTAAGCGAACAGGAAGAAACTGATTTGGTTCGGGCTTTCAGCGAAAGGGGAGATCTGCGCGCCGCCCAGCAGCTGGTTACGTCGCATTTGCGTCTGGCTGCCAAAGTGGCCATGTCTTACCGCCGCTATGGTTTGCCGATGGCCGACATTATTTCCGAAGCCAACATCGGTTTGATGCAGGCGGTCAAAAAATTTGATCTGGGCAAGAACGTCCGTTTGTCGACTTATGCCGTATGGTGGATTCGCGCCGCCATAAATGATTTTATCTTGCGGTCTTGGTCTTTGGTCAAAATCGGAACCCGCGCCGCCCAGAAAAAACTGTTCTATAATCTGAACCGCCTCAAGGCGCGTCTGGGATTGTATGACAATAAGGAACTTCCTCCGGAAGCGGTTAAGACAATTGCCCGCGAACTGGTGGTCGATGAAAACGAAGTCAAAGAAATGAACAGTCGCCTCGGCGGGGATAAATCGCTGAATGTCAATGTTTCCGATGAAGACGATTCTGAAAAAATCGACCTGCTGGTTGACGGCCGTCAGAATATTGAAGAAAATCTGGCTCGGAAACAGGAACGTGCCGAAAAAAGCAGTATTCTGCGAAAATGCCTGTCGCAGCTTGATGAACGTGAACAAGCGGTAATCCGCAGCCGAATGCTGACCGACCCCCCCATGACTTTGGAAGAACTGGGCGAAAAATTCGGCATCAGCCGCGAGCGTGTCCGTCAGATTGAAAAGAAGGCTTTTGAAAAGCTTTCTGCTTCAGTAAAGCTTGCATTGCAAAATAATTTGTGATATAATAATGATCCCTGAAAAGGGAATAATGGTGGGGAATGAGCATGGAAAGTTATGAAACAGCAACAGCCGGTTGCGGCTGCCCGGAAGTACGGATGCCGCCGGCGTCATGCTGGGAAGAAATGGAATGCCGTATGAACGAACGCTTGGAAAAAGTCCGGACGTGCCGTTTGTGTCCCGATAATCAGGATAAAGTTTCTCCTGCGATTCTTCCCAAGGTTCGCCAAGCTTAGAGTGCTAGATTGAAAAAGCGCCGCAGCGGCGTTTTTTTTATTGCGTTTTTTTGTTTTTTCCAATAGCTTGGCTGCGAAAGAACCATGATGAATAACGATGATATTTTCAATAGTACTGTTTCACGGCTCTCGGCCGCCGGAATTTTGTCGCCGCGGCTTGAAACCCGGTTGCTGATTGCTTATGTCTTAGGAGCGGACGCTTCCGGAATTTTGCCGCACCGCATAGAATTGGGAGCTGGGGAGGCCGAGAGGCTGGAGGTGGCGGTAGCAGAGCGGATACAACATAAGCCACTCTGTAAAATTATTGGCAGCAAGGCCTTTTACAAACATGATTTTATGGTCAGCTGCGATGTCTTGTCGCCGCGTCCGGATACGGAAATCTTGGTCGAAGCCGCTGTTCAAATCGCCCGCCGAAAAAAAATGCGGCAGGTTTTGGATTTGGGAACCGGATCCGGGTGTATCCTGCTTTCGATTCTCGATGAAATTCCTGAAGCACACGGCGTCGGAATGGATATTTCTCCGGCTGCGTTAAAAGTGGCCGAAGACAATGCCGAAGCGCTGAGCCTGTCTTCCCGGGCGGCCTTTTGCCTCGGGAGCTGGTTTGAGGAAAAGCCTGCTTTTGCGGCAGCGTTTGATCTGGTGGTTTCCAACCCGCCCTACATTCCGCACCGGGAGATTCCCGCGCTTGAGCCGGAAGTCAGGCTTTATGACCCTCTGACGGCGCTGGACGGCGGGGACGACGGATACCGGGATTATCGGCAGCTTGCCAAAGCCGTTCCCGGCTGGCTGAAGCCGGAAGGCGTTTTGTTGTTGGAGGTCGGCGCCGGGCAGGCCGCTGACGTTGCGAAAATTTTTCGGGACGCCGGGTGGAAGCTTCTGGAAATCCGCAGGGATTTGTCCGGAATTGAACGATGTGTAATTTTGAAAAAATAATTTGCAAATAAAAAAAATCCTTGTATTATCGGGAGCGAAGATGCTTTTGATAGTTTGTTGGGCATCTGTAGATTCTTTTTCAAAACGAAACGTCTTTTTAATTTTTTTAATTTAGTAATTTCAATGTTGAAATTCTGAACCTGATATTGTGGTAAAATGTATATGAAAAAAAACAACAATAAATATCGTAACAATAATTATTCAAACGTCTATTCTCTTAATTACAAATTCGACAGTTGCAGTATTGCCGGCAAAATCAGCGGCACGGCCTTGGATTTGATAAAAAAATACAACGAATTGGCCAAAGAAGCCCAAAGCAACGGCGACCACGTCAATGCTGAGGTCTTTCGCCAATATGCCGAACACTATCGTAAAATTGTTACCGATATAAACGAAAAAAAGAGTCAGAACATGGCTTTGCGCAATCAGAACAACCGTTCTGAAAACGGCGGCCTTTCTTTGGTCGAAGCTCCCGAATTTTCTGAAAACGAGAGCGGCGAGGCGGAAACCGACATTGTTTTGGAACAGGTCAAAGCGCCGGTTATTGACATTAATGCCGAACTTAAAGCCGAGCCGGCGGTGCTTTCCCTGGAACCGTTGACGATTCCTGAACCGGTCGTTTCTGCGCCCACAGTCGAAAAAAAGAGCTTTACGGTCATTGAAATCAAGCCGGAAGCGGCTAAATCTGATTTGATTGAAACCAAAGACGACGCCAAGCCGCGCGCCCGCAGGGTTGTCCGCAAAAAAACGGAGAAAGCGCTGGCCGTCTAGTAGATAGGGAGCCTGACGGTATTGTTCTTCTTTGTCGCAGCCATTATTGTCGCCGCTGCCGGTTCGGCAGTAACAATCAAGACCTTGGTCGGATATAACCAATTAAGCCTATGGTTTAAATTCTTGGTTGCCGGGTTGGTGGTTGCCGGTTGGACGGCTCCGATGCTGACGCATTTGTTGCGCCGTGCTTATAGTTTTTTGGGCGGCGCTTATCCGTATCTGTACAATCTGCTTTATTTTCTGTTTGGCCTTGCCTTTATTCTTTTTATTTTATTGGTTATCCGCGATTTTTTGTGGTTTGCCGGATGGCATTTGAGCCGTTTGTGGACGGATTCTCAAGTTCTCAATCCCCGTAATCCGGTCTTAATCGGCTGGGCGAATGTTTCCGTGCTGGTTCTGAGTGCCGTTGTTTCCGGTTGGGCGGTATGGGAAGCGGTAAAAATTCCGGCCGTTAAGACCGTTGTCTTTTCCTCACCCAAGCTGGACCGCGAATATCGGCTGGCCTTGCTTAACGATTTGCACCTTACTCGCTCAAGTTCTTTGCCGCGTTTGGAAAAAATCGTGGCATTGACGAATGCGCTGAAGCCGGAAGCGGTACTCTTGGCCGGAGATATTGTTGACGACCGGACCCGTTATCTGGAGCCGGAAATTAAAGTATTGGGCAAACTTGAGGCGCCGTTGGGCGTCTATGCGGTTAGCGGCAATCATGAATTGTATAACGGTCTTGACTTGTGGCTGCGCAATTTTCGCCGCCATGGTTTTAAGGTGTTGATGAACAGCGGCGAGCATTTGAAAAATACCCGTTTGTATATCGGCGGCATTCCCGATTTGAATACCGCTTTCAGCCCGTTTTATCAGGTTGATTTCAAAAGGACGTTCAAAGGCAGCCGTCATAACGATTATCGGATTTTGCTTTCTCATTATCCCAATCTGGAAAAATTTTCTGATCGGGACTATGATTTGCAGCTGTCCGGGCATACGCACGGCGGGCAGATTTTTCCGTTCCATTATCTGGCCTGGAAAGCTAATAAATATCTGGCCGGCCGCTACCGGGTCGGCGATCATGATTTGTACGTTTCCCGCGGCGCCGGTTATTGGGGGCCGCCGATGCGCCTGTTGGCTCCGGCCGAAATAACCGAAATAATTTTAAAACCGCAAAAGAAATAATCATAATCTGTTGATTTTATGCTGCCGGACTTCCTATATTATATTTAGTAAAAGGAAGGTGTATAAATATGGATTATGAAAAATTGACCAATCGCTCCAAAGAGCTGATACAAGATGTTATCAAACTGGCTGCCGGCCAGAAACATCAGTATATTTCTCCGGAACATCTGCTCCAGGCCCTGTTGGATGATAAAAGCGGGCAGGCGGCGGACTTGATTGTGAAATCCGGCGGCAGCCTGATTCAAATCCGCAACCGCTTGGCCGAGCAGCTGGGCAAAATTCCGCAGGTTATGGGCGAGGGAACCCAAAGCCTGATGTCTCAGGATTTTACGCGGGTAATGCTCGAGGCCGAAAAACTTGCCGACAAAGCCAATGATAAATATGTTACCCAGGAAAGGATTTTGCAGGCTTTGGCGCTGACTGACGGCACCCCGGCTTACCAGATTTTGAAAGAGGCCGGCGTCGATGCCAAAAAGCTCAATCAGGTAATCAATGATTATCGCCAGGGTAGAACTGCCGACAGCGAGAGTGCCGAAGACAATTTTGAGGCTTTGAAAAAATATGCCGTTGATATTACCGCCAAGGCCAAAGAGGGCAAACTTGATCCGGTGGTCGGGCGCGAACACGAAATTCGCCGCACCATTCAGGTTTTGTCGCGCCGAACCAAAAACAACCCGGTGCTCATCGGTGAACCCGGCGTTGGCAAAACGGCTATCGTCGAAGGTTTGGCGATGCGGATTGTCAATGATGACGTTCCCGAAAGCCTGCGCCATAAACGGCTGTTGTCATTAGACTTGGGGGCTTTGATTGCCGGAGCCAAATTCCGCGGCGAGTTTGAAGAAAGGCTCAAGGCGGTATTGAAGGATATTGAGGCGGCCAATGGCAATATCATCTTGTTTATTGACGAAATGCATACCCTCGTCGGCGCCGGTGCCAGCGAAGGCTCAATGGACGCGTCCAATCTTCTGAAGCCGGCTCTGGCTCGCGGCGAACTGCACTGCCTCGGTGCTACGACCCTGAATGAATATAAGAAGTATATTGAAAAAGACGCGGCTTTGGCACGGCGTTTTCAGCCGGTTTATATCAGCGAACCGACGGTAGAAGAAACCATTTCCATTCTGCGCGGTATCAAGGAGAAATTTGAACTCCACCATGGCGTGCGCATTTCCGATTCTGCTTTGTTGGCGGCGGCAACGTTGTCTAACCGCTATATTACCGACCGTTTTTTGCCCGACAAGGCGATAGATTTGATGGACGAGGCCGCCAGTTCTTTGCGTATGGCCATTGATTCCAAGCCCGAAGAACTCGACGAACTGGACCGTAAAATCCTGCAGTTGAAAATCGAGCGCGAGGCTCTGAAAAAAGAAACCGATGACAAGTCCAAACAGCGTTTGGAATTAATCGGTTATGAAATTACCGGCCTGGAATCCAAGGCCAAAGCGCTGGAAGACAAGTGGAAAAGTGAAAAACAGGGATTGTCTGATTTGACAGGGCTGAAAGACAAGCTGGACAAGGCCAGGATTGAAGTTGAAATTGCCAAACGCAACGGCGAATATGAACGTGCCGGCGAGCTGCAATACGGATTGATTCCTGAGTTGGAGCAAAAGATTAAATCCGCCGAGGAGGCTTCCAAAAATAAAAAGAGCGGCATCAGCGAAACCGTAACCGAAGAAAACATCGCAAGTGTTGTATCCAAATGGACGGGCATTCCGGTCGACAAGATGTTGGAAGGCGAACGTGAAAAACTGCTGCACATGGAAGACTTTTTGGCCAAACGCGTTGTTGGTCAAAAAGAGGCGATTGTGGCCGTTTCCAACGCTGTTCGCCGTTCTCGTGCAGGCATCAGCGAAAGCCGCCAGCCGATCGGGTCGTTTTTGTTCTTAGGGCCGACCGGCGTCGGCAAAACCGAACTCAGCAAAGCTTTGGCCGAATTTTTGTTTAATGACGAAAGCGCCATGTTGCGGGTTGATATGTCCGAATATATGGAAAAACATTCAGTCGCCCGCCTGATTGGTTCGCCTCCGGGATATGTCGGCTATGAGGAAGGCGGTGTTTTGACCGAGGCCGTCCGTCGCCGTCCGTATCAGGTGATTTTGTTTGATGAAATCGAAAAAGCCCACCCCGATGTCTTCAATATCCTTTTGCAGGTATTGGACGACGGACGTCTGACTGACGGTAAGGGGCGTACGGTAGATTTCAAAAATACCATTATTATCATGACATCCAACCTGGGATCCGATATCCTGACCCGCGCGCTGCCGGCAGACGATGGCAAAAAGATTCGTGCCCAGGTCATGGATATTGTCAAAGCGTCATTCCGTCCGGAGTTTATCAACCGGATTGATGAGATTATTGTCTTTCACAAATTGGATAAGGCCAATATTAAAGATATTGCCGAGATTCAGATTAAGAATATTGAAAAACGCCTGGCCGAGAAGAGCATTCATCTCAATGTGAACGAAGCTGCGTTCATGTGGATTGTGAATAACGGCTATGACCCGGTTTACGGTGCGCGCCCGTTGCGCCGTCTGCTCAAAAATCAGATTGAGAACCGGCTGGCGGTCAAGATTTTGGACGGCGAAATTTCGGATAACGATACCGCCAACATCATCGTCAGCAACGGCGAGCTGGATATTGTGAAGGACAAACGTAAAAATGGCTGATTTATATGGACAAGCTTTGCAGGTGGCGCGGACTCTGTCCGTGTCCACCCCAAAAGACGGGGTCGTACTCTACAGTATCAGCTTTTTGCCAACGCGGGAAAACAAGGAGCAGGCGTTTGCTTATCTGGAACAACACCCGGAAGCGATGATGATTGACCAGACCGACTGCGGCCGGGAGTTGATAAAAATGGGATTGGAGCAAACCCCACCCGATTTGACCCCGGAGCAGATAGCCGCAGTTTGGAAAATTGCTTCCGCCAGAATGATTGCCGAGGCGAGGGGCGACGTGAAGGCTTTTGTAAAAAACGCCGACCCGCGCAGCGTCTTTCGAAGTACCGAATTGCCGGAAATTCTGCGCAATGATCAGATAAAGACAATTAATGGTGTCGATAAGTTTTTCTTCGCGGGGAGTTACTTCTCCGAGTAGTCTGCTCCGTCCTTTTTTCTGCCATAGGATGATTTTATTTTATAATTGCAAATTGGGGCAATCTGGTGTAAAAATAATTAATTTTTATAATTTGGAGATGCTGCTATGCAAAAGACCTTGTCTCAGCCGCTGCGGTTGGAAGGTATCGGGCTTCATTCCGGCTGCCGGGTAAATCTGGTGTTGAAACCGGCGCCTGTCAATCACGGAATTGTTTTTTCCCGGGTCGATTTGCCGGACAAACCGAAAATTCCGGCTTTGTACTCAAATGTTGTCGATACCAGAAATTGTACTTGCCTCGGCGACAAACAGGGAAATTTGGTGTCAACGGTCGAGCACTTGATGGCGGCTTTGTCGGTTGCCGGCGTGGACAATACGCTGATTGAAGTTGATAATCAGGAATTGCCGATTATGGACAGCAGCGCCGCGGTTTTTTTTCAGGCATTTACGGCTCCCGGCGCGTTGAGTGAGCAGAATGCGCCCAAAAAGTTTTTGAAGGTCAAAAAAGAAATCCGCTTTGCCGAAGAAGGTCGGGAAGTTGTTTTGCGCCCGGCGGCCAAAGGGCAGCATGTCCGCTTTGCCATAGATTTTCCCTCTCCGGTTGTCGGACATCAGGAGTTTGCCGGAGAGATTACCCCGCAGCTTTTTGCAGAGCAAATTTCTCCTTGCCGGACGTTTTGTGAAAAGTATCAGGTCGATTATTTGCAGTCGATCGGCCTGATAAAGGGCGGAAGCCTCGAAAACGCGGTCGTGTTGGACGGAGACAAGATTTTGAATCCCGAAGGCTTCCGTTGCGAAAACGAATGTGTTAATCATAAAGTTTTGGACGCGGTGGGTGATTTATATACTTCCGGCTACTATATTATTGGCGAACTTGATGCTGTCCGAACCGGACACCGGCATACCAACGAGTTGTTAAAGCTGTTGTTTGCCGATGAGGAAAATTATGAAATTGTATAGGGATTGAGCATGAAAAAAATTGCATTGCTGTTTAGTCTGTTTTTGAGCTTGGGCGTGATTTCCGCCTGTTCTTCCACGCCGGAAAATGATGATAACAAATCTGCCGAAGAACTATATGCCAAGGGATATAAGCTCCTAAACAAAGATATGTATCAGAAATCCGCCGAAACCTTTGAAAAGGTCGAACTGGAACACCCTTATTCCAAATGGGCGACCAAAGCCAAGTTGATGGGGGCTTATGCCTACTATAAAGACCGCAAATACGACGATGCGATAATCAGTCTTGACCGTTTTATCAAATTTCATCCCGGCAACAAGGATATCGCCTATGCCTATTATCTGAAAGCTTTGTGCTATTATGACCAGATTGTTACGGTTGAAAAGGACCAGGGCAATACCGAGGAGGCCTATAAGGCGCTGCAGCAGGTTATTTTCCGTTTTCCTGATACCGACTATGCGCAAGACGCTCGGCTGAAATTGGATTTGACCAAAGATCACCTGGCCGGAAAAGAAATGGAAATCGGACGTTATTATTTGTCGCAAAACAATTACCTGTCGGCTTTGAACCGTTTTTCGACGGTTGTTAACGATTATCAGACAACCAGCCATATTGAAGAGGCCTTGTATCGCCAGGTCGAACTCTATACGATTTTGGGTATGCCGGACGAAGCCCGCAATGCCGAAAAAGTTTTGGGTCATAATTACCCCCAAAGCAAATGGTATCATAAGGCCCGGGCTGTTTTGAAGGGTGAAACAAAGAACTGATGCTGCAAACTTTATCGATTCGCAATGTTGTGTTGATTGATAAACTGGATTTGGATTTCCAATCCGGATTAAGCGTCCTGACCGGAGAAACCGGCGCCGGAAAATCCATCTTGCTCGATTCTCTGGGATTAGTGTTGGGAAACCGCGCCGAAACGTCCTTAATCCGCCATGGGGCGGATAAGTTGAGCGTTACGGCGTCTTTTGCTTTGCCTAAGGCAGATAATCCGGTTTGCCGGCTGTTGGCGGAAAATGAAATTGAAGTCGAAGACGGCCTGATTATCAAAAGAACCTTAAATACTGAGGGCAAAGGCAAGATTTTCATTAACGACCAGCCGGTCAGCGTCAAACTGCTGCGTGAAGTCGGCCGTTGCCTGGTCGAAGTCCACGGGCAGTTTGATAACCAGGGACTGCTCAATCCGGCATCGCACCGCGGCGTGTTGGACGCTTATGGCAGCTATACCGCCCTGCTTGAAGAAGTCAAAAACCGTTATGCCGAATTTAAAAATGCCCGTGCTGCCAGAGAACAGGCCGAAGCGGACATAGAACGTGCCAAAACCGAAGAGGACAATCTCCGGCATTGGGTCGGCGAATTGGAAAAAGTGAATCCCGTTGCCGGCGAAGAAGATGAGCTCGTCCGCCGCCGCCTGGAACTGATGAATGCCGAAAAAATTATCGAAGCCTTAAACCATGCCTACGGGATTTTGACCCGGGGCTGCGATGTCCAGTCGGCATTACGGCAGGCGCAGTCTGCAATGTATAAGGTAAACGATATGGTCGGCGGCAAATATTCTGAGATTATCGACGACTTGGAACAGGCAATGATAGAAGCCGGCGAAGCCGTAAATGCCATTGAAGCGGCCTCGGAAAACATCAGCCTGAATACCGGCGAACTTGAGGAAATTGAAAGCCGTTTGTTTGCGCTGAAAGGGCTGGCGCGCAAACACCAGGTCGGGATTGACGAACTGCCCGGCGTTCTGGCCGATTTCCGGCAGAAATTATCCAATATCGAATTTGGCGAAGAAGGCCTTAATAAATTGCGCAAAGCGGAAGAACAAGCCAAACTTTCCTATATCAAGTCGGCCAATGAATTGAGCGCCGCCCGCAAGGCCGCCGCCTTGCAGCTTGACGCCAGCGTCATGTCCGAGCTTCCGCCGCTCAAAATGGAAAAAGCCCGCTTTGTTACCCGGATTGAAAAAACGGATGAGGGCAGTTGGAATGAAAACGGCTTTGACAACGTTTATTTTACCGTTGCCACCAATCCGAATTCGCCGCAGGGCCCGTTGAATAAAATTGCTTCCGGCGGCGAACTTGCCCGTTTTATGCTGGCGCTGAAGGTTAATTTGGCGCGGACGTCAAGCGTAGAAACTATGATTTTTGATGAAGTTGATGCCGGTATCGGCGGGGCAACGGCGCAAGCCGTCGGTGAACGTTTGTCCCGTCTGGCACGGGATGTACAGGTTTTGGTTGTTACTCATTCGCCACAGGTCGCGGCCAAGGGAAACAACCACTTTAAGGTTGAGAAATCAACCAATGATAACGTCACGACCACAACGGTCAGAGAGCTTTGCAGCAATGAGAAATGCGAAGAAATCGCCCGGATGCTGGCAGGTGAAGTTATTTCCGATGAAGCGCGGGCTGCCGCTAAGGTCTTGCTGAGCGCATAACATATAAAGGAGAACTGGAATGAAAAAAAAGGTCTTTTTTGGTATTTTGATTTTGTTTGTTATCGGCGTTCTTCTCAGCCCGCTGTGCTTTATGAGCCGGATTGAGGGAACCTGGAAACCCGAAAAAGAAGGCGTTGTTACCGTCCTGCTGGGAGATGTTAAAATTGCCAGCCTCAAGAACGATTCCGGCAGCGATAAAAAAATCGCCTTGGTCGTTTCCGACAAAGACAAGGCCGGTTTTTATTGTACTGCCGCTGAAAAACAGGACAGCTTTGAAAAAGGGTGCGAATATTTTTTCTGTGCTCCGGCATTGTTTAAAAATGACGATTTTGCAAAAGCTTCCAAACTGAGCGATGTTATGAAAGCCTCTTTCAATGATCAGGCATTTTTCTTAAAAACCCGGGTTATCAACCATTATTTCGGCTCACAGCTGCAAATGACGATGATTTCTCAGGAAAAAGCCCGGAATATTGAATCTCCCGACAACGGGGCAAGATCAATGGGCGAATTTACCCGCAGCTTATTCTAAGCTGGGTTTCCCTTTAAGGCAGGCGTTAGCGACGAAATCGCAACGCCTGTTTAATTTTGGCAAAAGTCGAAAGCTTGTCGTCACTGGCCAATTCATGAAAAGCATGGGTCGTATCAATCGGCATCGGTGCCGTCGGCGTAATATTGATATAATTGATGTCCGGCTTGAAAGTGATGTGCTTGAGAGTAAACAAAACAAACCCCGCCATCACGGCAGAATAAGCCAAAACAAAACTGATGGCCCCGAAATGTTGCATAAAATAAGAAATTGCCACCGGACCGAAAATCATCCCCAAACTTTGCAGCAAAATCAGCATTCCCGCGGCATTAACGCGATCATCATCTTCAATCAGGTCATTGACGTGGGAAACCGACAGCGGATATAAAATGAAAGTGCCGCAGCCCAGCAGCAAGGCACCGGTACATAATTGCCAAACTCCGTCAGAAACAAAAAAATGTACCCACGGCGCAATAAAGAAAAGGATTCCGGCAATCCACATCATCAAAAAACGCCGGTCCATCCGGTCTGATAAACGCCCGAGCGGAAACTGAATTAATAACCCGCCTAAGACGCCGAAAAACATAAATAAAGATGTCATTTGCACATCCAGACCGATAAGATTGGCATAAATGGCGCCGAGTGAATAAAAACCGCCGACAAATATACCGCTGCACAAACAGCCGATGACGCCGACGGGAGATATTTTATAAAGCTTTATCAGCGACATGCTTTTGTGAACCGTAATGTTCGGGGAGGGCAGCGCTGTCAGCGATATCGGAACCAGCGCCAGCGAAAAAATGACTGAGACGACTATATAAATGACAATCCCCTGCGGATCGGGAATATTGAGCAGCAGCTGTCCGGTACTGGCGCCGAGATAAGAGGTAATCATGTACAAAGACATCAAAAGCCCGCGGTTGTTATTGTTGGCCCGGGTGTTCAGCCAGCTTTCCAAACACATAAAGCTTGAGCCCATGCAATAACCTTCCAACAGGCGCAAAATGCCCCAATAAACCGGGTTGTCCGAAAAATAATGCATCAGAACCAATGCCGAAAACAGGGAAATATAAGTCGAAAAAGCGCGAATATGCCCAACCCGGTTGATAATTTGATTGGAGGTCAGCGAGGCAATGATATATCCGGCATAATAAAGGGAAAGAACAATACCGGCGGCAAAAGTCGAAACCGAAGCTTCCGCCATACGCAAGCCGAGCGTTGAAGTTAACAGGGCATAGGCGCAACAGGCCAAGGCAGTCCCGGCAAAAAAAGCGGTTAACGGCGAAACAATAGTCCGAAGCAGGCTGAAGTAATTTAATATTTTTGACATGATTTTCCCTGAAAATACTTGCTTATCAATATATAATGCCTTAATCTGCCATTATTAGGTTAAGGAGAAGTTAAATGAAGCAGGTTTCTGCGGGAATAATTATTTGTAACGACAGAATTTTGATTGCCCGCCGCAGCCATAATAAGTCAAATGCCGCGTTATGGGAGTTTCCGGGCGGAAAACAGGAGCCGGGAGAAACCATGCCCGAATGTCTGCGCCGGGAAATCAGCGAGGAGTTGCATTTGGATATTGAAGTTGGAAGTTTTTTCATGAACAGCGTCTATGAATATGAACAAGGGGCAATCTGCCTGCATGTTTATTACGCCTATACCCAAAGCTACGACATTTGCTTCCATAGCGACCATGACCGGCTGGCATGGGTGCTGCCGGAAGAGTTGGATAATTATAATTTTTCGCCGGCGGATATTCCGGTTAAAGACGCCCTGAAGGTTTTGCCCTTGCCTAAACGGAAATAACCTGTTGCGCCCCGCCGTGCAGGTCCTCTTACGATTGTAGAACAATTATCATCTAAAAGGTCATCCCCCATCGTTTTCAGAAAGAAAACGTCCCCCAAAAAGTCATCCCACGATTGCACGCAGCCATCCACCAAAAGAGTCATCCCTCGTTTTTCGCAGAAAAACGTCCAGGGATCTTCGAATTAATTCTTTCCTGTCACAGGTTCTGTCATAACGCGGCATTTTTTCTCTTCCAGTCATACCGCAACATTTTCTCTCTTCCTGTCATACCGGCCTCCGAGCCGGTATCCAGGTCAATATTGATTCCTTAGCCGCCTGGATTCCGGGTCAAGCCCGGAATGACAGCAAAAAAACAAGCCCGGAATGACAGCAAAAAAACAAGCCCGGAATGACAAAAGGAAACAGGGGAAACGCCGTGCCTGTGCAGGTCATACTCGGTCTGAGTCTGAAGGGCGAAGAATAGCCGGATATCCAAGGAATAAATAAGCCATATTATTCTTTGCATCTCTGAAAAAAGCTCCGTTGAAACGGAGCTTTTTCAGAGCTTGCAAAACTTAGCGGATAGCACAAGTCAAACCGCCTATTTTGCCGTCCCAAGATGATCCTCTTTCACAATGCCAGATACATCTGCTGCGACAGCCGCCGCCATCAGTATAATTGTTGCAATGTGAGCAGTCCGGTTTCGGTTTGGTATAAGTGCAGTTCCAGCCCGAATAAGTCGAACAGTCGGATTTTGTTCCGGTACACGAGGTGCAAGACCAGCCTTCGCCGGTTTGTTTGCTGCTGTGTGAGCAACTGACCGGTGTACAGGTTTTTATTTCGTTGCATTTGGTGCAAACCGAAGGGCAGCAATCTGTTTTGGTGCTGTAGGAAGCACAGCCTTCCGTGCCGCAGGCCACGCTGGTCGGGCAGCTTTGTCCGGCGCAGGGATCGGTATCGTCACATTCGGTACAAACCATTGAGCAGCAGGCATTGGAAGTGTAAGTTTTGCACTTTGAGCAGCTTTTGCCGGTTGGGCAGGTAACGCCGGCGCAGGGATTGCTGTTGTCTTCCGATTCTCCGGGGTCAACAGGCGCTGGATCGGGTTCGTCCGGTGTCGGCTCCGGTTCTGGTTCTTCCGGCTCCGGACATGCCGCACAGCAGGTACGCGTGCCTCCGCAGCCGTCTCCGCAGGTTGTTGTGCCGCAAGAACAGCCAGTTTCGTCGGATTCAGGATAACAGCATTCCTGATAGGGGCCGTAACAGGTTTCGCCGCAGCCGTTGCTGCCGTAAGTATTCGGACATCCGCCCGGATGAGTGGTCGAAGACCCGGCCGGACAAGTGGTATCGCAGCAGGCAACCCACAAGTCGTCGCAGTTTGAATAACCAAACTCGTCGTCTACTTCCCGGGTGTCTCCCTTGTAAGGATAAGTACAGGTATAAACAAAAGGCTCGTGACAATAACATTCGGAAATGTAACGATCGTCATGAGCGCAATATTCATCAAATTTTTTGGGAACCGGACAACCGTCGGCCATGTGATATAGTCTGTTGCCGTTGCCGTCAACGGCCTCAATGCATAAATCTTCGTCTTGGCTGATGTCAGGATTGTCTTCACTATTGAAGTCAAGACCGCTTTCTGACCAGTCCGGCAAAAAAGTCGTCGCAGCCTTTACATTGTCGGCAGCCGCAAAAATCAAACCGGCAACCAACACCGGCAAGGGAAACAACATCCGCATTTTAATCTCCATCAATAATAACTACACTTAAATTATAATAATTCTCACCCAAATAGCAAGGCTGCATTTGGGCAAAAGCCGAAATTTATTCGCTTTTTCCGCTAAGTTCTTCTAAAACTTCCTTTTTTAATGTAACATTATCGGCTTTTCCGGTAGCAAAAACCGGCAGCTTGTCCCGAAACAGAATAACCCGCGGCAAATAAAGCTCGGACATGCCGTTATTTTTGATATAGCTGTGCAGCACTTCCTGCGTGACCATGCGGTTGTTGGTAACCAGAACAATCTGCTCGCCTTTGCTCTCGTGCGGAATGGCCACCACGCCGTAGCTGAACATGTCGGTGCTGCCTTCGCCGGTTTTGTCTTGCGGCGACATCCACTCATAGGCTTTGCGCACCATGTTGTCCACAGCATTGAGCGAAACCATCTCGCCGCCGATTTTGGCAAAACGCTTAATCCGGTCTTTAATGTAAATAAAGCCGATTTCATCAATCTCCACCACGTCTCCGGTATGATACCAGCCGTTTTCGAGCGGCTTCAAAACGCCCGGATTGTCCGGCATGATATACCCCAGCATGACGTTTGGCCCGCGAACGACCAGTTCGCCGCCTTTTTCAATCCCGTCTACCGGTTCAATCCGGTATTCCATGGCTGGCAGCAGTTTCCCAATAGATCCGAAACGGTTAAAAATCCGGTTATTGGCCGTAACCACCGGCGAGCACTCCGTTGCGCCGTAAGCTTCCATAACCCGGATGCCGAGCCGCTCCATCCACATGTCGCGCGTGTCGGCCTTGACCGCCTCTGCGCCTCCGAACATAAAACGGACGTTGTGAAAATCAAACGGATGCGCAATCCGCCCATAGCCGCGGAAAAACGTGTCGGTGCCGAACATGATTGTCGCTCCGATTTCATAAACCAGCTCGGCAACAATGCGATAATGCAGCGGCGAGGGATAAAGAAACAGTTTGGCACCTTCCAAAAGCGGAAACAATGTTCCTACCGTGAGACCGAAACTGTGAAACATCGGCAGGGCGTTAAAAACAGTATCTGTCGTGTTAATCGTTTCAATTGCCGACATTTGCTTGATGTTCGAAATAATGTTGGCATGGCTCAGAACCACGGCCTTGGGCGCTCCTTCCGAACCGGACGTAAACAAAATGACCGCTTTTTTGCTGCCGCCGTCCTTGTGCGGCACCCGCTTAATTTTATAACGCAGATAAGCGTTGATTTTTTCCCACAGCCCGATGTCCTTGCGCAAAGATTCCAAATAAACGATGTTAAAACCGTTGGCTTTCAAGACCTCTGCCGTACTCTCAAGTTTGGCTGTCTTAATAAAGGTCAGCGAGGTAATGACAATTTTGACTTGGGCGGTGTTGCACATTGAAACCATATTTTGCGCCCCGACCGAAAAATTAAGCATTACCGGAACCCGGTCATAAGCCGACAACCCGAAAAACGTGCAAACGGCGGCGATTGAGTTGGGCAGCAGCAAGGCAACATGGTCGCCCGGCAAAGTGCGGCGCTTAAAGTATTTTCCCAAAACAAAAGATTTGATAATGATGTCTTTATAAGAATTGGGAATGCGCTGAATGTCCTCCACAAACTGCGGCCGGCGCAGCAATCCTTTTTTGGAATGAATCTTGGCGGTTTTCATCAACTGGGCAAATAGAGAAATGTTCGGGTTATAGTTAACCTCAAAACTCATTTCGCGAAGAATTTGGTAAACCTCGTTGCTGATATGGTCGCGCTGGCGGCGGAGTTCGTCTTTCAGCTTAAAGCTGCGCGGTTTGCCGACCGTAATCATGACTTTGGGCAGCGGCCGGTGGGGAAGTTTCCCTTTGGTTTTTGAAAAGTACCCATATTGAGGCCCGTTAATCCAAATCGGAATCAGCGGCGCTTTCGATTTGTCGGCCACCAGACCCGGCGCCTCGTAAATCTTCATCAGACCGCCGTTTTCGGTCATCCGCCCTTCGGCAAAGATTACCACCTGCCGCCCGCCGTCAACTTGGGCAATCAGCCCTTTGATATCGCCCGGTTCAATCGGATTAAACAAAACAACGTCGGCCCTGCGCATCAAAAAACGGATCCACTTGCGGCGGTATAGATGCCCGTTGAGGGCAAAAACCGGATTTCCCGGCAGAAAAGCAAACAACAAAACCGGATCGAGAGAAGAAACGTGGTTAGAAACATAAACGGCTTTGGACGGCAGGGAAGCCTCGTCAAATTGAATATTGCACCGTACTTTAAAGAGCTTAAAAACGGTTCTGAGCCCAAACTTAATAAATTCGCGCAAGATAGTTCTCCGCAGGTTAAGGATATATTAACTTATGTAATCAAAAACCGTTCCAAAAGTAAAGCAAAAACGGAAAGTTGTCAAAATTTTGACATAATATTTGTTTAACATGTTGAATTTTAATGATTTTAATCCGGTTGTCCAGAGGTGGATAAATTTATGATTGCATTTTGTCATTTTTAGGTTAAAGATTCATCAAGGCAGGTTGAAGGCTGAGGGACGGATTTTTTCGGCGGCTGCCCCGGACTAACTTTTAAAGTAGAACTCATGAAAAAACTTTTGTGCTGTACGGCCCTCTGTGCCGTATTCGTAAGCCCGGAGGTTCTTGCTTCCGGTTTTAACCTCAAAGAACAGTCAGCCGCTGCCCAGGGAAATGCGTTTGCCGGAGCTACCGCCGGAGCGGAAGACATTACCTATTCATACTTTAACCCGGCCGGGCTGACGCGGCATACCGGTACCAAAATGGCCGTCGGCGGTACTTGGATTGCTCCGCGTTCCAAAGCCAAAACCGCCAGTTCCGACAATTTGGTGGCCGGACATACCGAAACCGGCTATACCGGAAATATTGTGCATGCGGCCGTATCGCCGAATTTTTATATTTCTCATCAGATTGACAACAAATGGACGGCGGCTTTTTCGTTGAATACGCCTTTCGGTATGATAACGACTTATGATGATGACTGGGCCGGCCGCTTCCATGGTACCAAGTCGGACGTCAAGACGCTGACCGCCACGCCGATGATTGCTTATCGGCCGTTTTGCAAATTGTCTTTGGGGGCGGGATTCCAAATGCAGTATGTGCGTGCCAAACTCTCTAATGCCCAGATTACCATGAACGGAATACGCCCGCAGGAAGACCATACCAAACTCTACGGCGATGCTCTGGATATCGGTTATACCTTGGGAGCCATGTATGAATATTCCGACAATACGCGCTTTGGGATTGGGTATCGCAGCCAAATTAAACATAAGCTCAAAGGCAATATTGACTTCAGCAAAGCGGTGGATATGGATCAAAATATCTCCGCCCGCCTGACAACGCCTGCAAATTTGACTTTCGGAGCATATCACGATATTAACGACCAATGGTCGGTCATGGCCGAATTCGGGCGCACATACTGGTCTTCGTTTAAAGAATTGCGGATATTGGGCCAGAACGGTATTGACAGCATTACTCAGGAAAAATGGAAAGATACCACTTTTTATGCCGTCGGCGCCAGCTATCGTTATAATGACAAATGGAAATTCCGCGCCGGTTTTGCGGTTGATCAGGGAGCGGTCGGCGAATATTACCGGACGCCGCGTATTCCCGATGCCGACAGATTGTGGTATTCCGGCGGCATTGAATACAGCCTTGACGACCGGACTACGCTTAATCTCGGCTATACCTATATTCGGGCCGAAAAAGGACGGGTGAACCTCGACGGGCACCACGAAGGCGATGCCTTGCGCGGTTCAATGAAAGCCAAATATGAAAATGATATTCATATTTTGGCGGTGGGGTTGAATTATAATTTCTGATAAGCTTTGCTGATTTTAGTGCCCCGGTGTTATTTTCTTCGGGGCGCTGCCCGTCTTAGAGTGAGGCTGAGAAAATATTTTCAATATTCATGCCGAGATAAAGTCCGTATCCGCTCAGGGCATCGCTGATTTGCTTGGTCAGTTTAGCCCCCAGCCGGGAAGCGG